>JADMIO011276625.1_pt1 | contig 16927 bp, 14 predicted proteins | sample 8958161 | NCBI WGS metagenome assembly JADMIO01 (sample SAMN16585339, study PRJNA669376) | soil metagenome | isolation source: Crop rotation soil | place: USA: Cullars Rotation, Alabama | collected 2011
CCCCGCCAGCACATCGGCGCACCCGTTTCGTTCGACGGCGCGCAATGCTTCGATGCGCCCCGGCTCCGGATGCTCGACCGCGTGAGCCAGTTCGCGCTGGCGGCGGCGCAACAGGCGGTGCAGTCATCCGGCCTGTCCTTCGCCACGATGAGCGATACGGAGCGCGCCCGCGCCGGCGTGCACCTGGGCACGGGGATGGGGGGAGCGCAGTCGGCCGACGACGGATATTTCACGCTGTACGCGCAAGGCTCGGAGCGGGTGAAGCCCTACAGCGTGCTGATGGCGATGAACAACGCCGCGGCCTCGTGGATCGGCATCGAATACGGGTTGAGCGGACCGAACCTCACCACGTCGACCGCGTGCTCGTCGTCGGCGGTGGCCATCGGAGAGGCGGGCCGCCGGATTGCCGACGGCGCGGTCGACCTGATGATCGCCGGAGGGACGGAAGCGCCGCTCAACCGCGGGACGCTCGTCGCCTGGGATGCGATGAAGACGCTCGCCGCGGAGGATCCCGCGGGCGCCGACTGCTCCTGCAGGCCGTTCTCGAAGGACCGCTCGGGGCTGGTGCTGGGCGAAGGCGCGGCCATCGTGGTGCTCGAGGAATGGGAACATGCGCGGCGCCGCGGCGCGCGCATCCACGCCGAACTGGCCGGGTACGGGCTCTCGACGGATGCGTTGCACATCACCCGACCGAGCGTCGACGGCCAGGCGGCCGCGATGCGCCTTGCGCTCGAGGCCGCGCGACTGTCGCCGGACGCGATCGGCTACATCAATGCGCACGGCACCGCGACGCTCGCCAACGACGGCGTCGAGACGGCCGCAATCAGGCAGGTGCTGGGCGGGCGCGCGTCCGACGTTCCGGTCAGTTCGACCAAGTCGATGCATGGGCACCTGCTCGGCGCGGCCGGCGCGCTGGAATTCGTCGCGTCGGTGCTGGCCCTCGAGCGCGCCACGATTCCGCCGACCATCAATCTGCGGGTCCGCGATCCCGAGTGCGATCTCGATTATGTGTCCGGCGGCGCGCGCGACGTCGCCCGCTTCGCCGCCGCGATGTCGAATTCGTTTGCGTTCGGCGGGACCAATGCGGTCCTGATCTGCCGCGCGACCTGAGGCGAAGGCCGTACAATGAACGCTTCGCATCCGGACAACATCGTGCGGCGATCCTGCCATGAGCGGTCCCATCACCTGCATCCTGATCGGTGACCCGATCACCGCGCTGCTGTCGGCGGCCGGCATCCGCGCGGCCGAGGCCATCCATGCGGGTTACGCGGAGGCCGCGGCGTTGCGCGGCGAACATGCGGCCGCGCGCGATGCCCGCGGCGTCGCGCAGCGCGCCGCCCGGCGCGAAGGCCGCGACGCGCTCGAGCGTGAAGCGCAGCAGGCCGAGGCGCGGTTCGAACAGCTGATCGCGCTGGCCGAGCAACTCGGTGCCGCGGCGCAGGTTCGGGCCACGCGCCCGGTGCGTCCCGAAGGAACCGACTTCATCACGCTCGCCGCGTATGCGCGCGCGCTGACGGGCCTGGCCGACGAGCTGCAATCGATCCTGGTCATGGCCGCGGCGCGTCTCGAGGAGGAATCGGCCGAAGAGCGCGCCGACTTCACCCAGGCCGCAGACTCTGCGCCGGGCACGATCGGCCAGCGCCTGCTCGCGCGGATCGCGCATCTCGGACCGCCGCCGGAACATCTCGCCGCGCTCGCGAAGGAGCTCGACGAGACGCTGCCCGGCGAGCGCGCGGCGTTGCTGGCGATGGAATTGCGCAAGCAGGTCCAGGCGCACCTCGCAGCGGCGCAGCAGCGCCTCGTGCAGGCGGCGACGGCGACGATCGTGCGCCAGTCGCTGCAGGACCTCGGCTACCAGGTCGAAGAGGTCGCCGATACGCTGTTCGTCGAGGGCGGCGTCCTGCACTTCCGCCGCCCGGGCTGGGGCGACTACATGGTGCGGATGCGCATCGATCCGCGCGCGGGCACGGCCAACTTCAACGTCGTGCGCGCGATCGATCCCGGCAGCAACGAGCGCAGCGTCCTCGATCATGTGGCGGAAGACCGCTGGTGCGCCGAGTTCCCGGCGCTGCTGAAAGCGCTTGCGCTCCGCGGTGTGCGCCTCGACGTCACGCGGCGCCTCGAAGCCGGCGAGCTGCCGGTCCAGCAGGTCGAGCGCGATCTGCTGCCGCGGTTTTCCGACGATTCGATGACGGCTCCGGACGCCCGGCCTCAGGCGCGCGGCCTTCGCTGAGGCGTGCCCGGTCCACAAACTCCAGACGATGCGTCGATGAGCAGTCCCGCAAAACCCGTCCTGCCCCGCTGGCTGGTCGATCTCGAACGGCTGTTGCCGATCCGCTCGCAGTTCGTCATCGCCGGCAGCATCCGCGACAGCTTCCTCGTCCCGCTCGCGAGCGGCCCGCTGCTCGCGCCGCTGCTGCGTGCGCTGTGGGAATCGCTGCGCGCGAAAGGCTTCGCGTGCCTGCTCGTGTTCGATCCGGCCGATGGCCTGCGCGCGTATCCGGACGAGCGCGAGGCGCGCGAGCTCGCGGAGCGCCTCTTCGACGTGAAGCTGGCCGGCGGCGCGCAGATGATCAGCCTCGAGACGCTGACCGGCGTGATGAAGAAGCTCACCGGAGAGCGTGAAACGCGGGTCGCGCTGGTGCTCGATTTCGCGTCGCGGTTGACCCGGCACGCGGATCACCTGTCCGAGGGCGAGCACCGTTTCTTCGTCGCCGCGGAAAAGCTGTCGCTCAATGCGGCGCCGATGGTTCCGCGCGGCCAGCCGCGCGAACGCCCGGCTGCCGAACCGCTGCTCGGGACGGATCGGGCGCTGCCGTCAGTGTCGCCGCCGATACTCGCAGGCGCGGATGCGCTGCCTCTCTTCAACCCGGTGCTCTGGCTCGTCAATCGCGTGCAGGACCTGCCGTCGTGGTTCACGCTCGACAGCGATCGCGTGGCGAGCCTCATCATCGGCCGCCCCGACTACGAGGCGCGCGAGGCGGCCGCGTCGCTGCTGGCGCCCCTCTTCGGCGGCTTTCGCGAGGCCGGGCCGAAAGTCCGGGCGCAGTTCCTGCAGAGCTTCGCCGAGGGCACCGAAGGCATGCCGTTGTCCGCGCTCGCCGACATCACCGAGCTCGCCAGCCGCCAGGCCTTGAGCGTGGGCGACATCGACGACGCGGTACGCTGCTACAAGGTCGGCGCGCTCGACAGCCCGTGGCGCAAGGACCATCTGCGCGAGAAGATTCGCGACGCGCTGCCGTTCATCGAGGACCGGGTGAAGGGCCAGCGCGCCGCCGTCGTGAAGACGCTCGACATCCTGAAGCGCTCGGTGATGGGTCTCACCGGCGCGCAGGCCCGCGTGGGCAGCGGACGGCCGCGCGGCGTGCTGTTTTTTGCCGGCCCCACCGGCGTCGGCAAGACCGAGCTCGCCAAGACGCTGACGCAGCTCGTGTTCGGCGACGAGCGCGCGTACCTGCGCTTCGACATGAGCGAGTTCGCCGAAGAGCACACCGGCGCGCGACTGCTGGGCGCCCCGCCAGGCTACATCGGCTTCGATGCCGGCGGCGAGCTGACCAACGCGGTGCGCGCGAAGCCGTTCGCCGTGGTCCTCTTCGACGAGATCGAGAAAGCGCATCCGCGGATCCTCGACAAGTTCCTGCAGATCCTCGAGGACGGGCGGCTCACCGACGGCCGCGGCGACACCGCGTATTTCTCCGAGACGATCCTGGTGTTCACGTCGAACCTCGGCATCTACGTCGAGGATGCAGCGGGTCAGCGGATCCAGAACGTGCGGCCCGGCGATCCGTACGAGCTCGTCGAAGCGCGCGTGCGCGGCGCCATCGGCGACTATTTCAAGTACCGGCTCTCGCGCCCGGAGATCCTCAACCGGATCGGCGACAATATCGTCGTGTTCAATTTCATCACGCCCGAGATCGGCGAGCGGATCTTCGACGGCATGGTTAGGAACGTGACGCGGCGCATCCTCGACGAATACAAGGCCGAACTGGTGCTGAGCAGGGCGGTGCGCGACGAATTGCTGTCGCGCTGCACCCGCGACCTCGGCAACGGCGGCCGGGGAATCGGCAACACGCTGGAGTCGGCGTTCATCAATCCGCTGTCGCGCGCGATGTTCGCCGAGCGGCTCGAAGGCATGCGGCGCATCGTGGTCAGCGGCCTCACCGAGGAAGACAAGGTGATCACGCTGACCCTGCAGGCCACCTGAGCGGCGCGGCCTGCCCGGGCATCATCGCGCCACGACGATGAAGATCGCGATCAACAAGGCTCACTTCCCGGTGACCGTGCTCGGACCCGGAACGCGGATCGGCATCTGGATGCAGGGCTGCCGCATCCGCTGCCGGGGCTGCGTGTCGCAGGATACGTGGGCCGCCGATGCCGGCCGCGAGATGACGGTGGCGCGGTTGATCTCGTGGTGCCGGGAGACGACGGCCGGCGCCGGCCGCGCGTTCGACGGCGTGACCGTCTCCGGCGGCGAACCGTTCGACCAGCCGCAGGCGCTGTCGCACCTGCTCGGGGCGCTGCATCGATGGCGCGACGATTCCGGAAACGACTTCGACATTCTCTGCTACAGCGGCTATCCGCTGGCGACACTGCGCAGGAAGCATCCGGCGCTGCTCGACAAGCTCGACGCGCTGATACCCGAGCCGTTCGCCGAGGGCCAGCCGCTGACTCACCTGTGGCGCGGCTCGGCGAACCAGCCGCTGGTGCTGCTGTCGGAGCGCGGCCGCGCGCGCTTCGCGGAGTTCGTCGATGCGCCGGCCGATGCTTTCGGCAAGCGGATCCAGGCAGGCATCGATCCCGGCGTGGCCGGCGCGCCGGGCAACGGCCGGGTGTGGTTCGTAGGCATTCCCGCGCGCGGCGACATGGCGGCGCTCGAGGCGCTTTGCGCCGAGCGCGGCGTCGAATTCGCAAAGGTGTCGTGGAGACAGTAGCCGAATACGTCCGAATCTGTCCGACCTGCCGGACGGAGAATGCGCCGGACGTGCTGCGCTGCGCGTGCGGCGCGATGCTGGCGGGGATCGACGTGGTACGGCGCCATGCCGTCACGGAGCAAGGCGAGGCGCCTGCCGGCCCGGCCGTGGAAGCAGAGCCAGCTCCTGTCGTTCCGAAACCCGATGATGTCGATGCAGAGGACGCCGCATCAGGGCATTCGCCGGGCCGGCGTGAGGGACCGTCGCCCACACGACCCCTCATCTGTCCGCATGCGGATTGCGGCCAGCCGAATCCGCCGGGGCACGACACCTGCGCGTACTGCAATCGTCCGCTCGCCGTTCCGGACAGCCTGGTGCCGCGGGGGTTGCTCAACCTGCCGGCGGTCATCGCCGCGCGCTATCGGATCGTTCGCTCGCTCGCTGCAAAGGGGGCCGAAGCGGAGCTGATGGTGATCGAGCCGCACGCCGGCGGCGCCGAGCTCATCGCCAAGATCTATCGCCAGGGAATCGAGCCGCGGCGAGAGGTGCAGTCGCGCATCGAGCGCGTGGATCCAGGGCATCGCGTGCAGATCCACGAGTCGGGCATGGCCGACGGGCACGCGTACGAGCTGATGGAGTACTGCGTGCATGGCTCGCTGCGCGACGTGCTGCAGGCGGACGGCGCGATGTCCGCGGCGCGGCTTCATGCAATGATCCGGGAACTGGCGGCGGCGATCGCGAGCGTACACGCCGCGGGCCTCGTCCATCGCGACCTGAAGCCGGAGAACGTGCTGGTCCGCTCGCTCGATCCGCTCGATCTCGCGCTCACCGACTTCAGCATCGCGTCGGTGCTCGAAGGGACGCAGCGCTTCACCAGCATCGCGCGGACGCTGTCGTACGCCCCGCCGGAGAGCCTGTCGGGCATCATCGACGCAAAGTCCGACTACTGGGCGCTGGGGATGATCGTGCTCGAAGCGGCACAGGGCGCGCATCCGTTCGCCCGGCTTTCCGACGCGGTGATCCTGCATCAGCTGACCACGCGCAACGTCGACACGGCCGCCGTCCTCGACCGCGATGTGCGCAAGCTCATCCGCGGCCTGCTGCTGCGCGATCCGGCGCGGCGCTGGGGCGCCGCGGAAGTCGGACGCTGGCTCGCCGGCGACGCGACGCTGGCCGAGCCTGTCGACCAGGGTACGGCCGCCGGGTTCGGCGAGCCTTATCGTCTCGGGGAGGCCGTCTGCACGACGCCGGAGCAACTGGCCGTGGCGCTCGCCACCCACTGGCGCGAAGGCCTGATCGACCTCGGCAACAACCAGTTGCTGCAGTGGTTTCGCGCGGTGCAGAAGGATCACAACGTGGTCCGCCTGCTGATCGAAGTGCGGCACGAGCGCGGGTTGCATGTCGACATGCAGCTGCTGAAGCTCATCCTGCGTCTGGCGCCGGGAATCCCGCCGGTGTGGCGCGGCGAGAGCATCGGCCTGCCCGCGATCCTCGCCCATGCGTCGAAGGCGCTCGAAGGCGACGCCGACGCGGCGCAATGGCTGCACGCGCTGTACGCCAACCGCGTGCTCGAAGCCTATGCGGAAGCCGGCAACGAGGCGATGAAGCAGATCCTGGAGCGATGGACCGTCGCCGGCGATGCGTTCGAAAAATCGTGGAAGGACGCGCTGTCGCTGATCAGGACACGGGCGCCGAAACGCGGGCCCGACGAGGCCGTCAACTGGGACGCGGCGATGTATGGCCGGCTCGATCCGTCGCCGCCGTCGATCGTCGGGCTGCACGCGCGGCTGCTGGCGATCGCCTACGATGCGAGCTGGTCGGAACGGTTGCGCAGGCGCCTGCTGGCGGAAGTGGCTGCGCTGATCGTGCACTGTCCATGGCTCTCCGGACTGGGCGATCCCCGGACGATGAGCGCGACCGGACTGCTCGTTCTCGAAGCCTTGCTGCCCGAAGCGAAACAGACCGTCGACCGGCAGATCAAGGCCGACCTGCAGCGCCGTTCGGAAGCCACGGAAGAATGCCGGCGCAAGGCGGCCGAGCTCGACGACATCGTGGGAGATATTCGCGCATTGCGCGCGCGCCGTTTTCCGACCAGGGACTGGTGTGCGGAACTGCTGGCGACGCTGCAGCGCTATTTCGATCTGCTGGCGGCGATCCGTGCTACTGGTCGCACCGACGAGCCGTGGCTGCAACTGCGTGCGGCGGCGATCCGGCTCGAGCCGGTGGTTCGGCGAATCCAGCGGCTCGCGGAGCGCCTGCAGGAACGCCTTGCCGTCAGCACCGGCTGGCTCAACCTGCGCACCGCGTTGCCGCTGCTGCTGATGCTGATCTTGATGCCGCGCCTTGGCGCGCGCTTCACCATTCCGCTGATCGTGATCGTGCCGATCGCGATCGTTGCGTGGCAACTGGTGCCGAACTACATGCTGCTCGCCCAGATCCGCGCGCTGTCGCAGAGGATCTGAGCGAGTCAGCCTGCTCCGGGACTATACCCCGGAGGTGATGCTCACGGCCCGGCTGCGGCCGGAATTACATGCGATAGCGCGACTTCGCGTCGGCGATGCACGAATCTTCTTCGGCACCGCGCAGCGCGGCACAACGGTCACGCGCCGCTTCGTATGCATCCTCGTTGCGATCGCGCTCCGATTGCGAGCGCATCTCCGAACGATGATAGCGGGCGCGCGCCTCGGCCATCTTGGCGCGGTATTCCGCACGGGCGTTATCCCGGCAGGCTTCGCGCTGCGCTTCGCTTCCCGCAGCACAACGGGCTCGGATCGAATCGTAGTCGCGGTCATGATTCTCGCGCCAGGCGTGCCAGTCGGCCCGCACTTTTTCGGATGCGTCGGAGATCTTTTCCCCGCCGCGCGAGATATCCTGGCCGGCGCCGCGAATCGTGTTGCAACCCGCTGCCGACAGCCCGAGGGCGGCCGCAACGGCCAATACAGCTATCTTGTTCATAATTTGGACTCCATTCGTTTAACAGCAGGACGCGCGGACACCTTGCAGATGGCTCCGGCGCACTCCCAAGCCTGTGCGGCTCAGAAACCGTACCGTAAAGGTTCGGCGCTCCCCGGGCTATAAGAGGATTCCTGCAAGTGCTGTAGGCGACGCGGCAGCCTGAATGTGACGATCGTCGTCCGACCTGGTGGAAATTTATTCCGGTTTGATGCCCGCGGCCCGGATCAGCCGCGCCATCCGCTCCTGGTAATCCTTCATCACGACGGCCAGCGCCTCGGGCGACGTGTCGGCGGGGCGGATCACGCCTTGATCGTCCAGCCGCTTCTTCATGTCCGGATCGTCCATCGCGCGGCGGATCTCCGCGTGCAGCCGCTCGACGATCGGGCGTGGCAGCTTCGCCGGGCCCGCGATCGCATACCAGGTGGTCACGTTGAAATCGCTGCCCGGCACGAGCTCCGCGAGCGTCGGAACCTGCGGCAGGAAAGGCACCCGCGCCGGCGTCGACGCGGTGAGCACCCGCGCCTTTCCATTGTTGACGAACTGCATCATGTTCGGCGTGCCCACCGCGGTCGAGATCTGGTTGCCGATGAAATCGGTGTTCTGCGGGCCGCCGCCCTTGTACGGAATGATCGTGACATCGACATTGGTTACCGCCTTGAACGCGCTCGCGACGACCAGCGTCACCGAATCGGATACGCCCATCGAAATCCTGCCCGGGTTCGCCCTGGCGAAGGCCAGCATCTCGGCGAAGGTCGTGTAGGGCTACTGCATGTTGGCGAAGATGAAGTACGGCTGCGCGCCGAGGTAAGCGACCGGCGAGAAATCGGCGATCGGGTTGTACGGTGTGTTCTGCACCATCAGCGGTGTCAGCACGTGCGTTCCGGGCATCAGGAACAGCGTGTAGCCGTCGGGCGCCGCCTTCGCGACGAGATCGGCGCCGACGACGGTAAGCCCGCCGGGCCGGTTGTCGACGACGACTGCCTGGCCGAGCGCGGCGCCGAGCTTGTCCGCCAGCGGCCGCGCGATCGCGTCGGCGCTGCCGCCCGGCCCGAACGGCACGATCAGGCGGAGCGGCTTCGCCGGCCACGGCTGGGCGAAGATCGACAGCGGCAGCGTCAGCAGCGCAAGCAACAAAAGGCGTGTCAGAAGGGGCATCGTGGTTCCTCGCGGGCGCGGTGGCGCAATCAGCGCATGATAAGACAAGACACCGCGCACGCTTGACGGCCGGGTGTGCGGGTATCATCGCGCTCATCGGATAATTCACTTCTCACGCGGCGGCCGCGATGCACCGCCCGCGGATTTCACGATCCGGCGGCGCGCTGCCGGTCGACTGACCCGGAGACCTGCAATGCGCGTAGTGGCCTGTGGCGATGCCCTCTTTTCCAGCCGTAACCTTGCCCGCCGACTCGAGCGGAAGATCGTCGACGAATTCGCGCAGGCCGATGCCGGATTCGCGAATGCCGAATTCTGCTGTCCGCGCCACGATACGCCGCCGCAGCCGCGGCGCTTCACCACCGCGGTGAGACCCGACGTGCTGCGCGAGCTGGCCGACCTCAACATCCGGCTGGTATCGTTCGCCAACAATCACACGGGCGACTTCGGACCGCGCGGCGTCGTCGACACGATCGAGGCCGCCGAATCCAGCGGCCTCATCGCCGGCGGCATCGGGCGCAGCCTGTACGAAGCGCGCGCCGCGCGCTTCCTCGACACGCCCAATGGCCGCATCGGCTTCGTTGCCGCCAGCGCGACACGCGCGGCCGACTTCGCTGCCAGCGCCCCGGGGAACGGCATCGTCGCGCGCCCCGGGCTGAACCCGCTGCGCTTCGGGCGCGCGTACGTGCTGCCGGATGCCGAATTTCGCCAGCTGCAGCGGATCGACGAGATGCTGGGAACCGCGCCCAGCCGGCGCGAAGTCGCCGGTGTCGAGGTGATGAAGGATCCGGGCCCGGACCGCTTCGCCTTCGGCTCCGTGTTCGAAGGGTCGCTGCAGATCGAGCGCGGCGAGCGCGCCCACGTCCGCTATTTCATGAACGAGGGCGACTGCAGGGCGATCCTCGACAATGTCAGCGATGCGGCGAACCGCGCCGACTGCGTGCTGATGAGCCTGCACACGCACGAAGGCACCGACGAGAACTGGTACTCGCCGCGCCCCGCATCGTTCGTCGAGGACTTCGCCCGGCGCGCGATCGATGCCGGCGCTTCCGCGGTGCTCGGGCACGGCGCGCACATGCTCCGCGGCGTCGAGATCTACAACGGCAAGCCGATCTTCTACAACCTCGGCAGCCTGCTGATGGAGTTCGAGGCCGGCGAGCAGCTGATGACCCCGGAGATGTACGAGGGCTTCGGCCTGCCGCGCGATGCGCTGCCCTCGCACCTGCACATGTCGCGCGTCGCGGACAAGGACGGCAAGCGCATCGGCTTCTACGGCGAGTCGCGCTTCTCGAAGGGCTGCATCGCCGTCTGCGATTTCGACGGCGGCAAGGTGCAGGTGAAGCTGGTGCCTATCGACATCGACATGAATCGCTCGCGACCGGCCGAGCGCGGACTGCCGGCGATCCCATCGCCGGAGTTCGCCCGCGAGATCGCCGCCGACATGGCGAAGATGAGCGAAGTCTACGGAACGAAGATGCGCTACGACGAAAGCACGCGGACGATCGCGGTGGGGTGAAGAAATAATTGGGGCCAGGCTCGAATTGCGAAAAACAACTCGAGCCTGGCCCCAATTGATTTTCAGCGCAGGATCTGGCTCAGAAACAGCTTCGTCCGTTCGTGCCGCGGATGCTCGAAGAATTCCTTCGGCGGGCTCTGTTCCACGATGCGGCCGGCATCCATGAAGATGATCCGGTTGGCGACCTGGCGCGCGAAGCTCATTTCGTGCGTCACCACCAGCATCGTCATTCCCTCCTCGGCCAGGCTGACCATCACGTCCAGCACCTCCTTGATCATTTCCGGATCGAGCGCCGAGGTCGGCTCGTCGAAGAGCATCAGCCGCGGATTCATGCACAGCGCACGCGCGATCGCCACGCGCTGCTGCTGCCCGCCGGAGAGCTGGCCCGGATATTTGTGCGCCTGCTCGGGGATCTTCACCCGCTCGAGGTACCGCATTGCCGCAGCCTCGGCTTCCGCTCGCGGAATCTTGCGCACGCGGATCGGCGCCAGTGTGCAGTTCTGCAGGCTCGTCATGTGCGGGAAGAGGTTGAAGTGCTGGAATACCATGCCGACCTCGCGCCGCACTTCGTCGATGCGCGGGCTGTCTCCGGTCATCTCGACGCCTTCGACGATGAGCCGCCCGCTCTCGTGCGTCTCCAGCCGGTTGATGCAGCGGATCAGGGTCGATTTTCCCGAGCCCGACGGCCCGCAGATGACGGTGCGCTCGCCTCTCTGCACGGTGAGATCGACGTCCTGGAGCGCGCGGAAGCCGCCGAACGATTTGTTGACGCCGATCATCTCGACCATCGTGCTTCCGTCGAAGTCCGCGGCCATCACACCTGTCCCTGCACTTTCGGCACTGGGGCGAGCGGCGCCGGTTGCGCCTTCGTGTCTTTCGCCTGATGCCGCCCGAGGCGGCGCTCGAGCCGGTCGGCGAGTCGCGACAGGGGCCAGCACAGGCTGAAGTAGATCGCGGCGACCAGCGCGTAGATCGTGAAGGGCCGGAACGTCGCGTTGTTGACGACCTGCGCCGCGCGCGTGAGCTCGACGAAACCGATGATCGAGGCGAGCGAGGTTCCCTTCAGCAGTTGCACGAGGAAACCGACCGTCGGCGGCACGGCGATCTTCAACGCCTGCGGCAGGATGACGAAGCGGAGCTGATCGGCATACGGCAGCGCGACGGCGCGCGCCGCTTCCCATTGGCCGCGCGCAATCGCCTGGATGCACCCGCGCCAGATCTCGCCCAGGAAGGCGCTCGCGTACAGCGTATAGGCGACCGCTGCGGCCGACCAGGGCTCGACGCGGATGCTCAGCATGTTGGCGCCGAAGTAGATGAGGTAAAGCTGCATCAGCAGCGGCGTTCCCTGGAAGATCTTGATCCAGGCCATCGCGACCGCCTGCAGCGGCCGCGCCGGCGCGACGCGAAGCAGGGCGACGGCGAGCCCCGCAACGCCGCCGCCCGCAAATGCCACCGCGGCGAGGAAGACCGTCCACCGCGTCGCCTCGAGCAGGTACCAGAACTCGCTGATCGTGAAATCGCGGATCACGACTGCCTGCTCCACGGCGCGAACAGCCAGCGGTCGATCAATGCGAAAAATGCCTGGAACGCGAATGACATCAGCAGGTACATCCCGGTCGCGACCAGATAGAACTCGAACGAGCGGAAGTTGCGGGCGACGATCATGTCGGTTACCGCGGTCAGCTCTTCGGCCGAGATCACCGAGACCACGCTCGAGGCGAGCATGATGAGGATGAACTGGCTGCCCAGCGCGGGAAACACCGCGCGCAATGCCGGGATGAGCACGATGAAGCGAAAGATCTGCCACGGCTTGAGCCCCAGTGCACGGCCCGCCTCGAGATGCTGCCGCGGCACCGACTCGATGCCCGCGCGGACGATCTCGGTCGCGTACGCGCCGACGTTGATCACCATCGCGAGCAGCGCCGCCTCGGCCGGCAGCAGCCGGATGCCGAGCGACGGCAAGCCCAGATAGATGAGCAGCAATTGCACGAGAAACGGCGTGTTGCGGATCGCTTCGATGTACGCCTGCACCGCGGCGCGCACCGTCTTGTGCCGCGAATTCTTCGCCTGCGCGCACGCGATGCCGACGATCAGCCCGAAGAACATCGAGCCGGCGGACAGCTTGATCGTGAGCCATGCCCCCGCCAGCAGCAGATCGAATTCGCGCCAGACGAATCCGAACTGGAAGACGTAATTCAAGGGCCGACCTGGAGGATTGTCATGCGCGCTGCAACCGGCGCACGGTCAGGACTCGACCGGCCGCCCGGTCACCGGATACAGCGGATCGGTGTAGCCCGGCGTCGAGGGATGTCCGGCCGCGACGAGGCGATCGAGCAGCGCCTCGTCATCGGCGTCGAAGCCTTCATCCGTGGCGCCGAGGTATGTCTCCAGCTGCTCGAGCGACTTCGGGCCGACGATCACTGCGCTGACGATGGGGTTCGCGAGCACCCAGTTGAGCGCGAAGCCGATCGAGGTGCGGCCGCGTGCGGCGGCATGATCCTTGATCGCCTGCGCGATCCGCATCGACTCCGGGCGGAATTCGGTCATCATCATCCGCTTGTCGCGGCGGCCCGCGCGCGTCGCCGGGTCCGGCTCGACGTCGGGCCGGTACTTGGCGGTCAGGACGCCGCGCGCCAGCGGGCTGTAGGGCACCACACCGATGCCATGATGTGCGCACACCGGCAGGTACTCGACTTCCGGCATCCGGTTGACGGCGTTGTAATACGGTTGTCCCGCGATCGGCCGCGGCACGCCGGCGCGATCGCACAAGTGCACGATCTCGGCGATCCGCCAGCCGCGAAAGTTGCTGACGCCCCAGTGGCGGATCTTGCCGGCGCGAATCAACGCGCCCATCGCATCGACCGTTTCCTCGAGCGGCGTCACGAGGTCGTCCAGGTGCAGATAGTAGAGATCGATGTACCCGGTCTGCAGCCGGCCGAGACTTTCATCAGCGCCACGCAACAGCCAGCTGCGGCCGTTGCCACCGCGATTCGGCGTGGCCGGCGGCAGCCGCGTACCGACCTTGGTCGCGACGATCCACCAATCGCGATGGCTGCGGACAATCCGGCCGACGATCTCTTCGGAGCGCCCGCCGCCATAGGCGTCGGCCGTGTCGATGAAATTGATGCCCGCCTCGCGCGCCCGGTTCACGATGCGATCCGCCTCGTCCTCGCCAGTCTGGTCGCCGAACATCATCGCGCCGAGGCAGAGCGAAGAGATCTCCACTCCGCTGCGACCGAGCCGGCGTTGCGTGACAGCCATGTGCGCGATCCTCCGGTGGGTAGCAGTGGGGTGCGGAATCAGAACACCGGCAGTTGTTCGAGCGGCAGCTCGCGCCACTTGCGGCTTATCGCATCGAGCTCGCCGTTGTTCTTGATCGTATAGATGAACGTATTGAGCCACTGCAGCTTGTCGGTCTCGCCGCGACGCAGGCCGATGCCGAAGTGCAGCGGCCGCAGCAGGATCTTGACCTGGTAGTCCTTGCCCGGGTCGTTGCGATTCAGCCGCTGGTTGACGAGCAGACCGGTACCGCCGACATCGACCTGGCCCGCGATCAGCGCCTGCAGCTCCGTGGCCTCGTCATCGAAGCGCTGCAGCGTGAAGCCTTTTTCCTGCGCGAGCGGGGTGAGCATCAGGTCCTGCATCGCGCCGCGCGGCACGCCGACGCGCTTGCCTTTCAGGTCGTCGATGCTGGCAACCTTGACCTTGGCGGGCCCGACCAGCGTCGCAGCCTCGTAGGCATAGGGCATCGAATACCAGACCTGCTGGGCGCGCTCAGGCGTGATGCCGAAGAGGCAAATCAGCACGTCGACCTTGCCGCTCAGGAGCTGCGGGATCCGGTTCGCGCCGGTGACGGGGACGAACTCCACCTTCACACCGAGATACTTGGCCAGCAACCGCGCGACATCGGGGTCGTAGCCTTCGGGCTGGCCATCCTTGCCGATCAGTCCGAAGATCGGCGTCGTCGTCGAGACTCCGACGACGATGGTGCCCTTCTTGATGATGTCGTCGATGGTCTGCTCGGCCGCGGCGGAGGTCGCGGCGTGCAACATCGCGAACAATCCTGCCGCAACTGCGATTGCGAAACGCTGTACGGGCCTGATGCGGTCGATCATGGTTTCTCTCCTCGTTGTTGCCGCTCGTCGACGGCACTTCTGCAAAAAATGCGCTCGGCACTCATGCCTCGCGAATCCAGACGCTCATGCCGGCGGGATCGCGGTTGCTCCAGAAGCTGTACGGGATCGCGTGGATGGTCGTCGGACGCGTCGCGGGCGGAATGGTGCCGTAGAGCGGAACGCTATCGCGATCGCTCTCGTCTTCACGATCGTTGCCGCCATCCTGCTCGCGCTCGTCAGTCTCCCCGTCACCCGGATTCATCGCCGGATCTCCGTTGCGCGGGCTGCCGACGACCAGCGCCTCGGCGCAGAGCGTGCCGACACCGCCCAGCACGCCACTGTCGAAATGCGCGGTAATCGGGCTCGAGCGCGGCAGCGCGAGCCGGTGCACCGGCGCATCGTTGTCGACTTCCTCGATGCAGTAGACGACGGGCCCGCGCTTCAATGCCACCCGACCGACGTCGGCGGCGACCGCATGATGTGCGTAGATCCGTTCGGCCGGCATGTCAAGCGTGAGCCGCACTTCATCGCCCTTCTGCCAGCGCCGCCGGATCAGCGCATAGCCGCGATCCGTCGCGGGTCGAAGGTTGAATTCGGCGCCATTGATGGACACCCGCGCGTTCCTGCACCATCCGGGTATGCGCAGCCGGAGCCCGAACTCGACTGGCCGTTGCGGCTCGATCCGGATACTGATCGCGCCGTCCCACGGATAGCGCGTCTGCTGCTGCAGCAGCAGGCTCACGCCGTCGACCGGGAAGCGCGCCTGGCTGGCGGCATACAAATGCACGCCGACTTCGCCGGGGGCGATCGAGTACATGTATCCGCCGAGCGACGCGATCAGCCGTCCGATATTCGGCGGGCAGCAGGGACAGCGATGCCACGTCCAGCGCCGGTGGTCGCCGCGGCTCGCGAGCGGGTTGTCGTAGAAGAACTGCCGGCCGTCGACCGACAGCCCGCTGAGCGCGCCGTTGTAGAGCGCCAGTTCCAGCATGTCGGCGTAGCGGCCATCGCACTCGGTGAGCAGCATCCGGTGCGCCCAGAACACGAGGCCCACCGCCGCGCAGGTTTCCGCATAGGCGGTCTCGTTGGGCAGGTCGTAATCCGCGGTGAAGCCTTCGTTGCGCGCGGACGGTCCGAGGCCGCCGGTGACATAGAGGCGCTTCGTCGTGAGGTCGGTCCACAGGCGCTGGCAGGCGCGCAGGAGGTCCGCGTCACCGCAGTCGCCGGCCAGGTCGGCCATGGCGCTGTACAGATACATCGCGCGCACCGCGTGGCCGACGACTTCGCGCTGCTCGCGCACCGGCAGGTGCGACTGGCTGTATTCGTACGTGCCGTAATACTGCGCCGCGGGGTCTTCGCCGCGCGCGATCGCTTCCGCGTCGAAGTAATGCGGCTGGCGTCCGCGCTCGTCGACGAAAAATTTCGCCAGCTCGAGGTATCGGCGCTCGCCGGTGAAGCGATGGAGCTTGATGAGCGCGAGTTCGATTTCCGGATGGCCGCAATACCCGCGCCGCTGACCCGGTCCCGGGCCGAATACGGTTCCGATGTAGTCGGCATAGCGCCGGACGACATCGACGAGTGCGGTCTTGCCGGTGGCCTGGGCGTGCGCGACGGCCGCCTCGATCAGGTGCCCCGCACAATACAGCTCGTGCCAGTCGCGCAGGTTGGTCCAGCGCTTCGCCGGCTCGCGGCGGATGAAGTAGGTGTTGAAGTAGCCGTCGGGCCGCTGCGCCCTGGCGATCTGCGCGACCAGCTCGTCGATCCGCGCGTCGAGCGCCGGATCGGGATGGAGTGCCAGCGTATAGCTCGCCATCTCGATCCACTTCGCGATGTCGGAATCCCAGTACATCACCGCCGTGTTGGGCCGGTTGTTGAACGGGATGCGCAACGGCCCCGGCGGCGAATCGACGTCGAGCGCCTCGAACAGGCCGTTCTTCTCGTACTGCGCATGGAGAAAGGGCACCGTATGCTCGCGCACTGCTCGCTGGCGCGGCGCCCACAGGCCGTCGCGGAACTCGACCGCGGTGAAGGGCACCGCGCGGTGCGTGCGCGCTGCGTCGCTCGGCGATGGCGTTGTTCGCGATGCCGTTGTTCGCTGTGGCCGCCTCATGCCACGCCCTTCTGCGCCGCGCCGCACGACTCGCGCACGACCAGCGAGCAGGGTAGGCGAACGATTCCGCCCGGCTGGACGTTGCCGTCGATCATGTCGAGCAGGCGCAGGCCGGCCTGGCGCCCCAGCTCGTGCAGGTTCATGTCGATGGTGGTGAGCGGCGGCCGCG
>JADMIO010007389.1_pt1 | contig 16925 bp, 14 predicted proteins | sample 8958161 | NCBI WGS metagenome assembly JADMIO01 (sample SAMN16585339, study PRJNA669376) | soil metagenome | isolation source: Crop rotation soil | place: USA: Cullars Rotation, Alabama | collected 2011
GGCGGCTCGCGGCGAATTGTCGAATCTCCGTTTCGGTTGCTGAAGCGCCCCCGCGTAAGACGACAGCCGCCGCGACGCTCTCGCCTAAAGTGGGATGCGGCGCCGGGAAGGTGACCGCCTGCGCGACGGAGGGGTGATCCATGAGAACTTCATCCACCTCTCGCGGCGAAATTTTCTCCCCACCCCGGTTGATGACCTCCTTGATCCGGCCGGTGATAAAGAGGTAGCCGTCCGCATCGAGACGGCCCAGGTCGCCGGTGCGGAACCACCCGCGAGTAAAGGCGGTGCTGGTGGCTTCGGGATCATTCTCGTAGGCCCGCATCACGTTTGCGCCGCGAACTACGACCTCGCCGGCAGCTCCTGTCGGCATCGGAGTGCCGGACTCGTTCATGATCGCGACGTCCGGCCCCGCAGGCCGGCCTACCGAGCCGGCGCGGCGCTCAAGCGGCGACAGTCGATTGCTCGCAATCTGTGGAGCGGCCTCTGTCATCCCGTACGCCTCAATGAAGGGCGCCCTCATTAGACGTTCAAGGTCGGCCATGACTTTCCGCGGCATCGCTGAGGAGGCGGAGCGAATGAACCGCAATGTCGAGTTCCCAACGATCTCAGGGTGGAGGGCGGTGTTTTCCAAAATCACCTGGTGAATTGTGGGCGACGCCGTATACCAGGTTGGTCGAAATTCGGCCAGCCACTCAAAGAATTCCGAGGGGGAAAAACAGGGCGGGCACACAATACTCGCACCCGCCGCCAGCGATGCGAAGACGGCGCTGAGGCCATGAATATGAAATAGCGGCATCACGTTTAGACAGCGATCGTTATTCGCCAACTCGACTGCAGCACGAATGTTGTCCGCCGAACTGCAAATGTTTCTGTGGGTGAGGGGAACGAGTTTCGGGCGCGCCCCAGTGCCGGAAGTGTGGAGCGCGATGAGGGCGTCGTCCGGCAACGCGAACCCACGTTGTATCACCCGCGGATGGGGTTCACCGGCAAGTGTGAACAGTCCGGCCTCCCCTTCGATCACCGGGGAGAGTTCCAGTATGGGAATGCGGAGAGCCCGGGCGACACCTATTGCCGGCGATCCGCTCCCCGCGGCCACCAGCAGCGCTTTTGGGTTCAGATCCGGGAGACAATAGTCGAACTCGCGGACTTGGTAGGCGGGATTGAGTGGCGCGCACGTCGCGCCGGCGGACACGGCAATGAAAGCCGCTGCCATCTCCGGACCTTCCGGAAGGACCATCGCGACACGGTCATTTCTGCCAATGCCCAGGAGGTTGAGCGCCTCGACGACCTCGTCCATCTGGCGAATCAAACGGCCGTAGGTCAGAGGGAGTCGTCCCGGAGCAAGGAGCGCTATGGCGTTGGGCCTTCGTTCGGCCTGGTTGTGAACCCGTTGATGGAGAGTATACCGGGCCGAGTCCACGAGTCGAACTGGATCGTTCACACAACTACTCCCCTCCGGTCAATATGATGGCCTGGGCCGCTCGACATGCAACCCGCGCCGCTGGCAGGCCCGGGCATGTTATCCTTCGGCGATGGCCTTAAATCAACAGAAATTTGCTTTGTTTGAAGGAGCTTTCAACGCACCCTGTTGAGCCTGGATGTAATGGTGAAGAACCGCAGAACATGAACCCAATCAATAAGACCGATGTACCCCAGGCACTCCCATTTACGCGGGCCGACATTGAGCAGACAGTGCCGGCACGGTTCGAACAAACGGCCTCTCACTTTTCCAATCACCTTGCGCTCACGGGCAACGGCCGGCGCTGGACCTATCGGGATCTGAACAGGCAAGTCAACCGGATGGCGCACGCCATCCGGGAGAGTACACCCGCCGGCCCCGGATGCGTCGTCTATCTTTTGGATCATTCTCCGGAGATGGTAATCGCCACGATTGCGGTATTGAAGGCTGGGAAGACCTATTTGGCGATTCACCCGGCGATGCCTGCCCCGGCGCAGTTGGAAATCGTTAAGGACGTGGAACCGGACCTGGTGCTCACGAACGCAACCTCTGCGTCCCGCGCCAATGAGCTGGCATCCGGAACCTGCCCCATTTTGAATATAGATAGCATCGATGAACGTTGGCCGGATAAAAACCCGGAACCTGTGACAAAGCCAAATGACCCGTCGACGATCTTCTATACCTCGGGCACCACCGGCCAACCGAAGGGTGTTGTGAAAAGCCACCGCGCAGTTCTCCATCGCGTGTGGCTGTCCACGCAACACGACGTCATCACTCCGGCGGACCGGCAATCGCTTCTGACCCACTGCAGTTTTTCGGCGTCGGAATCAGACATCTTCGGCGCCCTTCTCCAGGGCGCGACACTGTGCGTGTTTGATATAGCGTCACAAGGGCTTGCGGCATTCGGGGCATGGCTGGAGTCGGAGCAAATTACTCTCCTGCATCCGCCGGCTCTCTTGTTTCGGAGATTTTTATCGACTCTCGAAGGTCAGAACCTGTTTCCTTCAGTACGGCTGGTGGCGTTGGCCGGAGATGTCGTCCTTCCGGCAGACCTGGAAAAATGGAGACGGCATTTCACCAAATCCTGCAAAGTATTGCATCGCTTTTCCATAACCGAGACCGCTCTGCTCACGGTTGCCCTAATTGATTCCGACGGAGTGCTGGATTCCAGCATCGTACCGGCAGGCCGCGCGGTGGCAGATAAATCCCTCGCACTGGTTGACGAAGCGGGCCAGCCCGTCCCCGAAGGTGAGACAGGTGAGCTGATCGTGACGAGCTCGTTTATTGCCGAAGGGTATTGGCGCAGGCCGGAGGAAACGGCGGCGGTCTTCAAGGCGAATGCCGACGTTTCCGGTCAGCGCACCTATCGAACGGGCGACCTCGGACGATTCCTGCCCGATGGCAGTCTGGTGTTCCTGGGGAGACGAGACCACCAGGTAAAGATTCGCGGCTACCGCGTGGACACACGTGAAGTCGAATCTGCGTTGCTGCATCTGAACGAGGTACAGGAGGCGGCAATAATTGTGCGAAAAGGAGCCGATGAAAAACAGCTCGAGGCGTTCGTGGTGATGAAGCTGGGCGTGCAATTTGATGCGTCAGCTCTTCGCGAACGCCTCAAGACGTATTTGCCTGATTGGAAGATACCTGCCCGTTTCCAGGCAATTTCCTTTTTGCCGATAACCCTCACAGGGAAAGTCGACAGGCAGCGCCTCGAAGCAGAAGCGCGCCCCGCCGTCCCACCCAAAAGTTCACGCACAGGTTCCTCAGCCACCATTGAAGAAGAGCTCGCCGAAATATGGAGAGAAGCGATAGGGCTTGAAGTCATTGGATATGACGACAACTTTCTGCAACTCGGAGGAGATTCCATCTCCATGATGATTGCGGTGAATCGGATTGAACGACGCTATGGGATCCGGGTGGCTCCGGCCGAGTTTTATCAGCTAGGAACCGTTCGGCAGCTTGCAGGACGCATAGGAAATCTGGAAGCAGGCGCGAAAAGAGTCGAAACCCAGCGCCGACGGCGTATCCGGCTCATCAGCAGATTGCTCCACATAAGGAACATTCCGCTTCTCTGACTTTTCCCATTCGTCGCACCTTGAAAGCGATCGGATTCGACTGGGTGGATTTCCACGCTATTCCGAGTCCCGGATTATTCCGAGTCGATTCAGTTCGTTGCGGGTTTGCGCCGCAAACAGGCCTTCACAAGATTTTCACACCCGGAATAATCCCGGCTATCAGCTCGCGCTGAGGTCATTGCCGCGACAGTTTGGAAACCTGAGAGCTTCGCCGAGAAATATGCATATGTTTTGTTTCAGGGTCCGGAAGTCGATTTCCGATTGCCGCACCAGCTCGCCTATCGTCTCCAAATCGATCAGCGCCGCTTCGCCGTCTGTCATTTGAGCTGAGGCAGCGTGTTGCATTGGGTCATAGAGGTTCCATTGCGACAACGATCGAATGCGGCTGCTGGTGAGTTTTAAGTCGTAGGGCAAACCTTGCGCCGGGCGGACGGTGTCCTTCAACTCGAGTGCTGCTCGCTGCGCCTCCCGCAGCAACACGTGGAGACGCCGCTGTTCCAGATATTCGCGGCTCTGGACAAAAGCCTTAAGGCTACGGGCGAACTGTTGAAGCGTTTCATGGACGGAGCCTCCCTCTGCGAGGAGTGCAGGCAGGAGTCGCAATAGGAATCGGCGTTCACGGGCTTCGAGCCGACGGGCGAAGGGTCTCTCGATCACCTGCGATAGCGAATTCTCGAGCGCCGCATTCTGTTCGGGTTGTGTGAGCAGTCGCCAAAAGGCTGCGAACGTGCGGCCTTCTTCGCTGGCAGCGATAACATCAACACCGGCGAAGAGAGACTCTAACGTTTCCGCTCGACTGCCTTCGCTCTCCATTAAATCCTCACGCAGCCCGCGATTCAATCGATCGAATTCATTCCGAACCCTCCGGAAGTCACCTGCCAGTTCTTCAGCAAGGGTAATAATCTCCTGCACTCGCTCAAGTGCGCGTTCGTCTGGAAGCGTTTTGAGCCGCCCCTGTTCAACATCGCCTATCTCGCGGTCGATGCGTTCTCGCTCGGCGATCAATGCGGCAATGCGCGTACGGGGGTTCGTGTCCGTCTCTTCAGCAAGGCGGGAGAGTTGCTGCATCACTGTTGCAAGCCGGCTCTCGGTTGCGACCGTTCGCGGCCTCTCCAGGCCAGCTATAAAACGGAGGGCGGCAGCGGCGTCTGCCGTAAGCTCAAATTCCTCTTCGACCGCACCTGCCGGAAAGCGGCGCGTCAGCCATCCCTGAGATAACCACTCGGCGACGTAGGACTGTGGCGTCTGCGGGAGATCCTCACCACGAGTGCGAAGTATTTCGATATCTCGGCCGATACGCTCATACAAAACCGATGCAGGCAGAGACTTGTCGGCCTCCAGCAAGTGCGTATGCAGAAGTCCAATGAAAGCAGGCGCCTTGTCGGCAGCCAATAACCTCCAGATCGGCTGCTGCCGAAGTTTGTGGTTTGTCGCTATTGCCAGAGCAGCCTTCACGAGGACGTCACTCCGTAGATTTTCGATCGTCCTTGATCCTGAGTCCTTGAGCGGAAACGTAGCAAGCATAATCAGCCGCGCCCCGCAGCTCAAGCTCGACGCAGCGTTTTCGATGCTTTAGCCGTCGCCAATGGGCCGCCACGCCCTGTCCTTGATCGTTAGTCTGCGCAAGCTCACAATCTTCAGCAAACGGCGATTCAACAACTCCCAAACCCGACGAAATCTGGCATGGGCGTAATTTCCTCCGGCCAAAATGTCCCGTGAGCTTTGCCCCTGTCGAACAAGTACTCAGATTTCACGAGTCCAAAACACACCGCCAACGACCATTGCTCCACTTCACCTCGACTCACGCCCCCACTCTATACTTGAGCCCCATGAATTCCGCACCCATATTGCCTGCCCGCCTTGATTGGCCGTCCGCCATTGGTCTGTTCATTCTCAACTTCGGCACATTAGAGTTTCTGACACTCACGTTTCTAGAGTCTCGTCAGACGCCAAAGCAGTTTGAAAAGACAAAGGAGAAGAGTTTTCAAGAACGCATTGGTGTTATTGAGAAAGAGGTTCTGACGGGCAGGTTCTCAGCCGCAACCAGAAATGATTTCCGACAGTTCATCGTACAGCTTGAGCCAATAAGATCCCTCCGAAATCATCTTGCACACGGCTACATTTTGGGACGGTGGGATGAGGCCACGGCGAACATCGTTATAACCCTGTCGAAACCTCGAGAGATGGACGTCGCCTACTCGTCGCAGTCTCTACATGTTGAATTCCGCACGCTCGTGAAGGCATTGGACCAGCTGAAGGAGTTGATCGAGTCATTCCAGCGCTTTCTCATGATGTCAGCGGGACCAGAATCACCTAGACCCTGAACATTTCTTCGAACCAATCTCGTGCTGCCTGCTTGACTTAGAGTGCGACCGACCGCAATGATTGGCGCACGATGGGCTTCGAGTATCAGAGAGACTTTGTGGACTTTCTTCCGGAACACGGTGTGCCGCAAGCCGCTAGAAACTACGTCTCTTGGATGAACAAGGCGTCGCGCACCGTTGGCCGACCCTTGGGGCCTGCCGACTTGTTCGACGACACAACAGTCGAGCGCTTATTGGAAGAGTTACAAAAGCACCCGGAGGCAGTTTTCATACGAGATCGAAAGATGGAGTCGAATCTTCGATCAACGTGCCGAAAATACGCTCAGATGGTGCAATCAAACTTCCGTGGCCTCTTTGGAGCCGTGCCAGCATCGCCCACGCCTGTGTCGAACGACGCCCGATTGGACGAGTTGCCTGAGCGAGTCCGCCAAGAGATCTATCGTGTCGTGCGCGACACGCAAGTGACGCGCCGACTAAAGAGACTCTACGAGTTTCGCTGTCAGATCTGCGGGAAGCGATTAGAAATCGAACCAGGTAGGTTCTATGTGGAAGCACATCATCTGAAGCCCTTAGGAGAGCCTCACAATGGGCCCGATATCGAAGCCAACGTTGTGTGTGTCTGCCCGAACTGCTACACATTGCTGGACTACAACGCAATGCCGATTCAACCAGAAACCTTAAAGATTTGCAGGCATGACATAGCGACGGAATATATTGAACATCACAATCAACGTTGCCATTGAGAATTGGCACTTCACCGTGGAATGCGACACGTTTCCAACAGTGAAATTATACGCGCTCCCACACGGCGCACCGTGAAGTAGGCATTGTGCCCATATCGTTCGCTGCAATCGACGTCGAAACGGCGAATGCCGACTTGGCGAGCATCTGCCAGATTGGGATCGTCATTTTCTCTGATGGCAAGGTCGTAGATCATTTGCAATTCCTGATCGATCCCGAAGACGAATTCGATGCCATCAATGTATCGATTCATGGTATCGACGGCACGACGGTTAGAGGGGCACCCAGGTTCTGTGACATTGCATCAACTGTCGCCAGGATGATCGGGGACCGAATCGTGGCGAGTCATATGGCCTTCGACAGGGTGGCCTTGTCCCGCGCCCACGAAAAATACCAGTTAACACAAATCCCCTGCCGATGGATCGATACCGCGAGGGTGTGTCGGCGAGCATGGAAACAATTCTCACAGCGAGGCTACGGTCTTGCCGAAGTTGCGGCACACTGCGGCATCACATTTCGGCATCATCAGGCCGTCGAGGACGCACGAGCGGCCGGCGAAGTACTCTTGCGGGCGATTTCGGAGACTGGTATCAGCCTTGAGGAATGGCTGGGCAGATCCAATGAACCAGTCGATCCACAAGGTTCACGGCCAACTCGAAGCGGAAATCCCGACGGAGCGCTTTTCGGTGAAGTGGTCGTATTCACAGGAGCGCTGTTGATGCCACGACGTGAAGCCGCCGATTTGGCCGCATCCGCTGGTTGCGCGGTCGTGGGTTCCGTCGGGCAAACCGTAACACTTCTTGTTGTTGGCGACCAGGATGTTCGCCGGTTAGCGGGGCACCAGAAGAGCGCAAAACACCGAAAGGCCGAAGAGTTGATTGGTAAGGGTCAAGCCCTACGGATCCTGACCGAGCGGGATTTCAGCGCACTGATCGGTCTTGATGCGCAGTCACTCCGCTAAGTTCGTTTCATACCCTGGCTCTGGAAGAAGAGTTCAAAACCCATACTCACGAAGTACCGACACCGTCTGGGTCAATCCTTGCGCTTCCAGCGTATTCAGGTACTCCTCGATCGTTTTTGCAGGATTCTTGAGGCTCAACCGGTGATCCTGTGCCGCGCCAACCACGACACCTGGCGCTAGATCCAACAGGTGCAGAATGAATTCGTCTGGATGTTGCGCTTCAATGCCGAAGGTTGACATCACCTCGGGAGGAAAGTCGCGAAGGTTGATCGTGACGATCACATCCGCACTGGCGCGAATTGCAGCCGCCAGTACATGCCGATCATTCGGGTCAGGAAGTTGCAAACCCGGGATTAAGTGTTGATAGTCCGTTACGAGCGCATCGGTAGCGTGTAGGTCCATGAGCATGCGAGTACGTTCAAGCTTTGTACGGGTCAGATCGGGACGGTTTCGCAGAAGAGCTGAAATCCATTCCTCGTGAATCTCGGCCGACCACTTCGCTCGGAATAACCCTGTCGGCGCCAGATGCATGAGAAGATTCCGGAGATCGGAAGGGTAAAGAACACTGGCGTCATACAGGGCAGTAAAGCTGGACACGGATGTTTAGATTCCGAGTTCTTGGTCGTAAGCCGCAAGCTGCTTCAACACCTTTCGGCGTTCAGCATCCACTTTGCGCTTGTACTCCATCAGGGCTTCAAACCGGACGCGGCGGTGCGTGCCGACGCGGCGAAACTCGATCTTGCCCTCGTCGAGAAGCTGGATTAGTGAAGGCCGTGAGATGTTGAGCATGTCGGCAGCCTCCTGCGTTGTCAGCTCCGCATGAACCGGGATGAGCGTGACCGCATTGCCACGAGCCATTTCTTCGAGAATCCGTACGAGTAGCCGTAGAGCGGAAGCCGGCAGATTGAATGTTCCTTCAGGTGAGGGATCATCCGAAATGCGCAACCGCAGAGGCTCATCCTCTCGAAGTCTCGCAGCAAGAACGCGACTGGTCTCTTTTGCTAAAGTCGCCTCAGCCTCAGAAGGAAGACTCGGCTCTAAGGTTGTTTGTGGCATTTCAGTCACCTCCGCCCTTTCATTCATATCGGTCCTACCTTACCACTCAATCGAAGCAATCGCAACTGATCGAATCAATCGAAAACACCCGGACGCGAACAAGATCCATTCAAATTAATGATAAATAAGTACTTGTCCGCCAGGTCACCAGGAAGGACCTCGCGCACCCATTGATCCCGTGAATTCCCTCATCGTCATTGCGGATAACCTGGTAGTCGATGTAACCGATCGCCGGAACCTGGAACCTGATGCGCACCATGTCCACGTGGTCATTGCACACTTCAGCGAGTCCATGAATGATCGGTCACATTCTGCACGACATATCGTTGATTTCGTTTATGGCTGGCGGCGGAACTTTCACGAACACAGTAAGTGAATGAGTGTTAACCCCGTCTCGTGGCTAAGCCCGCAAGGCCGCGTCTTCAGCAGCCCCATCGCCTGACGGCGGCAGCACGACTTCGTCCCATAAGTTTTTGATACCCGTTCCGTCACTGACGCCTAGTGCTGTGTCGATCGGCGCAACTATAGAAGACAACCACATTGTCGAAAAATACGTGACGGCCTGTTCTGAAATTCCCATGTATGAACTTGGCGAGCGGTCCGTGCGAAACGCTTTGCTACTGACCCTCATAACAAACGTGATATACTTTATCGATATCGATAATCTATATATTAGTTGGGGTGGGGCATGACCGTGGGCAAAAGGCAAAAGATGGAATTACTCCGAGGAACTCTGGATCTTCTAATCCTTCGCACTCTTGAACTCAAGCCGCTACATGGGATCGCCATTGCCGATCGCATCCGACAAGTCACCAAAGGAACATTCGATGTCCAGGCCGGATCACTATTTCCTGCCTTGCATCGACTGGAACAAGAAGGCGGGATTCAGGGCGAATGGACAACTACAGATGAGAACCGCCGCATTAAGTCCTACACATTGACATCTGAGGGACGGAAGCAACTCTCTGCAGAGAAGCGTGTTTGGGAACGTATCGTTGTCGCTGTTGGCCAAGTTTTGGAATCCAACTAGGAGAAAATAGATGCCTCTGCTAACGAAAGTCGCGAATTGGAAAAGCATTTTTCGCAGGCGGCGAATCGAGAAAGACTTGAACGACGAGCTAAGCGCATATGTCGATGAATTGACAGAACGCAAGATCGAGGCCGGACTCGATGCCAACATCGCGCGGCAAGCCGCATTGCAAGAAATCGGGAGTCTGGAAGCCATCAAGGACCAGATTCGCCGACAGGGTATCCGGCCAAGCCGCGTCAGAGTCGCTGGAGCGATTGCATGTGCGATAACGCTATCTTTCGCCGTAGGAGTAGCAGTCAGTTCGGACGTTCTTAGGTGGATAGATCCTCTGATAATTAGCGCGCTTCCACTACGTGCACCCCAAGAGCCGGCCCAATCGCCGGCGCGTGTTCCCATTTCATATCCTGAGTTTGGACCGGACAATCCCCCGCCATGGGTTGGCATTTGGCACTTTCAGATTCCGTATTCAGATCCCGGAACGCTCAGGGAGACATTGACCATCCGGGCTGTTCCAAACGGCATTCAGTTGACCAGGGACGCGCTGGATCTCAACAGAAAGCGGATATATGAGGATTACACAGCAGCTTATGTGGGAAAACCGATAGCCTTTGGCAACCCCATTCGGGCAACGATTAAGATTCAAAGTCGCGGTGGAGATGTACACCAACTGATAGTTGTAGATCGCAATACCTTAATGTTCGCGAGAAAGTGCGGTAATCCCGAATGTAATCGATGGCGCACAACCGACACATACTTCAAGGACAACACCAACGGCTGGAGATAGTAAAGCGATCACTCTGTTCCCGACGCATAGGGCCAAAGAGGTTCTGATTACGAGGACGTCCTTCAGTGCCCTCAACGAGCCTTCGACGTCCAGCGCATCCAGGCTGGCCGTCACAAAGAGCGCAATCCGGACACAAGTCCAGTCCTCTGTTGTGACTGGATTATCACAAGTTGGATTTTTCGAAGGGTGTCATCCGCGCATGCCTGCCGGGCGGCGTGAAATTCCTGTCCTTTAACGGCCTGCCAGCAGTTTCTCCATTTCGTCCATCGCGCGATTCATGGACTGGATCGTCAGGTTTAATGGCTCATCCGTGGTCATATCGACGCCGGCATTCTTGAGAAGGTCGATCGGATAATTCGACCCGCCGGCGCTCAGGAATTCCAGGTAGCGTTTGGTCGCGGCCGAGTCGCCGGTTTTCACCCTGGAAGCAAGCGCCTCCGAAGCGATAAATGAGGTCGCGTACTGATAGACATAAAAATCGTAATAGAAATGCGGTATGCCGCTCCACTCATGCGCGACGTAGTCGTCGACAATGCAGACGCCCTCATCATTGCCGTAGTACCTCTTAGTAATGTCCATGTATAGCTTGTCCACCGTGTCACCCACGATGGGTTGGCCTTTCTGGGCCATTTCATGCAGGCGCATCTCAAACTCGGCGAACTGCACCTGGCGAAACATTGTCGTCTTGATGTTCTCCAGGTAGTTGCCCAGCAGCGCCAGCCGCGTATCGGGATCACGGACAGTCTTCAGCATGTAGTCAACGAGCAACGATTCATTGAAGGTCGACGCCACCTCTGCCACGAATGTCGGATAGCCTGCCAGTGGATACGGCTGCGTCCTGTTCGACATATAGGTTTGCATGGCGTGACCGAGCTCGTGGGCCATCGTACTCAAATCCAGATATTGACCGTTAAAGTTCATCATTAAGTAGGGATGGACATCGAATGCGCCGCCGGTCATGTACGCACCGGCTTTTTTCCCGTCGCTGGGAAGAAGGTCTATCCAGCGTTCATCGAACGCCCGCTGCAGGGTTGATATGTATTCCGATCCGAGGGGCGCCAGCGCGGCCACCACATGTTGCTCCGCTTCCTCCGGCGTGTACTTCAAATCGACGGTAGCGACCAGTGGTGCGTAGAGGTCATAGTAGTGCAGTTGTTCGATGCCGAGCATCCGCTTGCGCAGGCTCAGATATCGATGAAAGGTCGCCAGGTTCCGGTTCACGCCTTCAATCAGCCGGGAGTACACCGACACCGGGATGTTGGGGCCGTCAAGCTCCATTTCGAGAGAGGACTCGTATTTCCTCGCCTTCGCATAGAACAACAGCTTCTGTGCCTCGCCGTTGATTGTCGCGCCGAAGGTCCGGTTGAAGCCGCCCAGCGACTGAAAAAATGCGGCCATCACCTTCTCGCGATCCGCGCGGTTCGCGAGGGTGCGGTAATTGGTAAAGGCTGCCTGGTCGATCTTGACCGACCTGCCGTCGCTGAGCCCTACGGTCGGGTACGGCAGGTCCGCGTTGGCCAGGATGCTATAGACACCCGACGGAGTGTCGGCCAGTTGATTCAGGTCCGCAAGAACCTTCTCTTCACTCTCGCTGAGTGTATGGGATGCCTTCCTGACGGTTTCTTCTAGAAAGAACCGATAAATTTTGAGTCGAGGCTCTCTCGCGATGAACCTCTCAATGTCCGACGTCTTGCTCCTTAGGATTTCAGGAGCAATGAAAGAGGACTGCGCCTCCAGAACCGACCGGAGCCGTGACGCTTCCTGCCGCATGGCCTGATGCCGCCCGTCCCGTGTGTCCGCATCCCCGAGAAGGTTCGCATAGGTAGAAATTCGGGACACCTCCTTGCTGAGAGCAAATGACATGTCCAGCGCATCGGCGAGCGTTCTGGCCGATGACATCAGTTTTCCCTGGTATTTGCCCAACTGCGGGATCCTGGCAGCAAGTTGGTCCTTCGCCTCCTGCCATGCCGCCTCGTTGACATAGATGTCGGAAAGATTCGCCTTGTACTTTTCAGGAATTCTTGCGCGGTCGCGTTCCTGAGTGAGCGCGTTCGACGTGACTGCCAGTACGGCTACGACGATCAACAATGCACGCGATGCTGGAACAGCACTTCTCATGTGGCCCTCTTTTGCCGGAGATAGTATCAGGAATTCCGGATCGTATATGTTGAACAAGAATGTGGATTGGCCCAACGTACGCAGGCTGGCAGTCACAAAAAGCGCGATACGACGCTCCGACAAGTTCTCTGTTTTGAGCGCACGAAGGTTTGGGGGAGGTCCGGATTTCAAGCTGGGCACTCTTAACGGAGCAAATGGAAACCATCCCGCAAATGGAATCCGTAAGCTGTTGACTCTAAAGTCGATAGACGGGGATCCAAACCGCGACGTCCAACTGGGAAGCCGATGATCGATTGATAATGACTATTGAGTTTTTGGACACCACGTTTGATAACAGGGCTCCCAGTAGTTTTTGGTCTCTTTTTGGTTTCCTAGCGGAGATCAAACGAAGATCAGCCCCTTTCTTCAAATCGGTGCGCAACGCTCCATGATCGTCATCATGCATCCCCGGCTCCTTCGCTGCCCAGATTCAGGAAGTGATACTCTTACGTGCCGACAACCTGAATCTTGACTATGGGGTACGTTGCCGTGACGGCGTGAGGTGTCAATAGCATGTTCTGTTCCTTAGCTGACCTCAACACAGAGAGCGATGTCGAACAAAAGTTAATCTGGCCCCTCCTGACGATTTCGATACCAAGCGGATTGGGACTGCGGGCGTCAGACGTCCTGACCAAACCCAACATCCGTCGTATCGAAATCGGGAAAGGAACAGCCCGGAAATTGTATTTTCCGGACTACATAGTAGTCATCGGGGGGCTACCAATGCTGGTAGTAGAGGCCAAGGCTCCGGGAACAGACCTTTCTTTGGCCCTCGACGAGGCGCGTCTTTACGGCAACGAAATAAACGCACTATTTCCGAGTGGGATAAATCCATGCTCTCGAATCATCGTGAGCAATGGACATCGACTCTTCTCATCCCCTGTTGACAGCATGCTGCCTGATATCGAGCTACAACACCTCGACTTGTCGGCTGGCAACATCAGCTTTGCGCGACTGGTGAATTGTTGTAGACGTGATGCGCTTCAGCAAACGGCCGACAACCTACGTAGGAAGTTCAAGAAAAGTGGGTTCATACGCCCAATTAATCAGATCGGCGGTCCCGCATTTCAAAATGAGGAGCTGGCCCCCAATACGTTTGGGGCCACTATCGTCGGAGACTATGGTCATGTCTTCAGCCCGATGACACGTGAAGATCGGGCACGTATCGCCCGGCATGCCTATATAGCTTCATTGCGTCGACAGCGATATTTGGAACCGATAGATCGATTGATTCGAGGAGCAGTTTCGCCTACTGAAAACTCCCTCAAGGCATTTGAAAATACCAGTGACCCGAAGGAACTTACGCAAGCCCTACGCGACAGGCAACGGCTTGCAAATCAGATTCTTCTCCTCGTCGGAAGTGTAGGCTCCGGAAAATCGACATTTATGGATTACGTAAGCATGGTCGCCCTTCCGGACGACCTTCGACAGCGAAGTGTTTGGGCGCGCATAAACCTCAATGAGGCGCCTTTGGCGCCGGCTGTCGCGTATTCATGGCTGGCGAACGCAATCAGAGAAGAGCTAAGTCAGACGGTAAGTGATGTCGAAAGTCTTGATGCCTTGATGAAGATTCTGGGTCCGGAGCTAAATGCCCTGCGGAAGGGTCCACTCGCTCTCTTGGATCAAAATTCCAACGAGTACAAGAACTTTATAGTCACTGAACTGATCCGATTACAAAATGACGTGATCACCTTCGCGAAATGCCTCGCGCGATATCTGTGTGGCGGCCCAAACAAGTTACTCATAATCGTTTTGGATAACTGCGATAAACGGACCAGGGACGAGCAACTCACAATGTTCCAAGTCGCGGAGTGGGTGAGAACAGAGTTTAAGTGCCTCGTCGTGCTGCCTCTGCGAGACGTTACTTTCGAGCGGCACAGACAGGAGCCACCCCTCGATACAGCCCTTAAAGGGCTGGTCTTCAGAATCGAGCCCCCGCCTTTCATCGATGTGCTCCAAGCGCGTGTCCGCTTGGCGTTAGAAGAAATGCATGCGACCGCTGAAACGAAGGGTACGCTCTCATATGTACTGCCTAACGGCATTAAGGTCACTTACCCAGCGTCGGACCAAGCGTTATACCTTGCGAGCATCTTGAGATCTCTTTATGAACATGATCGGTTCGTTCGGCGGATCATGACTGGCCTGGCCGGACGGGACGTTCGACGAGCTCTCGAAATCTTCTTAGATTTCTGCACAAGTGGTCATATCGGCGAGGACGAGATTTACAAGATTCGATTTTTTGAAGGCGAATATGTTTTGCCTCTCTCTGTGATCGCAAGAGTACTGCTACGCATGCAACGACGCTTCTACGATGGTGATAAGGCACACATTAAGAATATCGTGCAATGCGTGCCTGACGACGCTTTGCCAGATCATTTCGTTCGACTGTCAATATTGCACTGGCTAGAGCAGCATCAAAGGATACAAGGGCCCGCTGGAGTCGAAGGCTTTCATGCAACCGGCACCGTCATTCAAAACCTTGTTCAACTGGGTCATGACGCTATTAGGGTAAGTGAAGAGATGTTGTACCTAATCAAGGAAGGATGCGTGGTCGCTGAACATCTCCGAACTGACCACATCGACGACGGTGATTTAGTCCGATTGACCGCCTCCGGCCTCGTGCATTTACAGCTGATGGCAAGTCCTGATTATCTTGCAGCGTGTGCCGAAGATACGTGGATCGCTGATTGCGAATTCGCACACAGTGTGATTGCTCGCATTAGCTCACGTGGCATCGGTGGTCACTTTTCCCGAGTCACTACAGCAAAGAATGCAACTGAATTTGTCACTTATCTGAAAGCACGAGCCTCCGAACGCCTCGGAAGACCAGAAGTATATTTGGATGGTAAACAGATGACTGAACTCAACACGCTAAGAGAGGCGGAGGCAGCAGCCGGAGCAGTGGAAATTGACATGCCAAAGCAGCTATACGTCGGCAACCTCCCTTTCGGTGTGGATGACAATATAGTGCGCGACGCGTTCGAGAAGGCGGGCATAGAAATAAGCAGTGTGAGACTACCAAAGATTAACGGTGAGAATCGTGGGTTTGCATTCGTCGAGGTCAGAGATGGACGTAATGCGATGGATGCCCTCGACCTCCACGATCTAAATATTGGCGGCCGGCGTATCGTCATAAATGAGGCCTACATGCTCAAAGACACCCAACCTCTCCGCAAACGACCGGGTTCCGGCATCCCCGTCTCCGAGCGGCTGCACGTTGGCAATCTGCCCTACTCCGCAACGACCAATTCTATAAACTCTCTATTCGACAGCCATGGTTTTCGACTGGAGGATGTATTCGTCGCATCTGATCACCGGACACGGCGACCGCTCGGATACGCGTTCGTATCACTGAAATCGCCACAAGATGCTGAGCGAGCAATTGGCGCGCTAAATGGAAGCATCGTAGAAGGGAGAAGGATTACTGTTCGACCGGCTATCCCGTACAGCCCAACGAAATAAGTGCGAGTATTACGGCAAGAACCCGTTGGAGGACGGAGAAATCCTGTGGTGGATTGATCCCCGAACCGAACGTGATGAATTCGGTGCGTCACCTGCTGTTACTGGCAGTCACAAAAAGCAGGTCCGGCTGGCTAACAAGCCTCTGTTTTGAGCGCGGCATGTTCGGAAGCATGCAGGGATTTTGAGGGCGGCAACTCTCTTAACGGAGTAAATGGAGTATGGCCAGAAACTCGAAGGCCGCAAACTATTGATTCTAAGAGCGGGAGACGGGGATCGAACCCGCGACGTCCAGCTTGGGAATCCAACACTCGTTTGTTAATAAAGAACATATGCGTCAATAGCGTTCATCCTGTTCATTTGCGTCAATGGCGTTTCAGCAATTTGCGAAATTTTCCGGCTTAACGCATTAAAAGTAGTAACGCCGGTTCTGCTTTTTCTCCCGTAATTAACCCTCGAAGTATTCCTCCAAATGACGCCGGAAGCCCTCGTTCGGTGTCGTGAGGGATAGCCACGTGTCCGAGTGGTCCACGTTCGGTCCGCCTCGATCCGATCCGTCTTTTGAACCGTTTGACCGTTTGGCCGACAAGCTTCACAGCTCTGTTCGGATTTCGAAACAGATGCACCGGAAGGTTAGGGGCATTGAACAGATTCGGCTGAAACGCGAGCAGGCGGATCAGAATCTCTGTTTCAGTTCCCGGCCGTTCGTCCTCTGCGGGTTGCCTGTCCGCCGTCTGCCGGCGGATCAACTCCTCTATGAACGGCAAAACGGTCAATTCGTTCTCCAGATTACCGGTCATCCGCACTATGGAGTTCCGTTCGGCCAGGATCGTATTGTTCCGATCTTTCTCGCGACGATGGCGGTGCGGCAAAAGAGCC
>JADMIO010928668.1_pt1 | contig 16925 bp, 17 predicted proteins | sample 8958161 | NCBI WGS metagenome assembly JADMIO01 (sample SAMN16585339, study PRJNA669376) | soil metagenome | isolation source: Crop rotation soil | place: USA: Cullars Rotation, Alabama | collected 2011
CCCCCGCCTTGATGGCGACGGTCGTCGCCGCCCACGCGGCGGCTGCCAACACCATCAAGAAATCGCCAAGTGCCTGGTGCGCGCTGGCGGCAGGGGTTGGCAGCCCGAACGCCACGACCATGCCGGTGAAAGAGAGGATAAGTCCGAGCCACTGGCTCGGAGCGAAGCGCTCGTCGAGAAACCAGCGTGCGCCGAGCACCACGAAAAAGGGTGCGAGATAGAGAAAGAGGACCGCACGGGTCGCGGTCGTCCACATCAGGCCCGGGTAAAGCAGCAGAAATTCAAGGCCGAACAGCGACCCGACAAAGATCCCGGCGCGCAAGGTTCCATCGCGGGCAAACAGTCTGACGCCTCGCCAATGCGCATACGCCGCGACGAGCGCAGCGGCGATCGCAGAACGGATGGCGCCCTGCGTGAACGGCGGAATCTCCGCGAGCGCGATCTTCGCCGTGGCCTGGTTGAAGCCCCAGCTGAGACAAATGACGAGGATCATGCCGACGGCGAGCGCGTCGAGCGGGCGAGCGGTGGATCGGTTCAAGGCGTAATGCTTATGAAGAACTCGAGCCCGCGCGGCAATGCGCGCACAGGCCGGATACTTCGATGACGGGCATCCGCGGCGCAAAGCCGGCTTCCCGCGCGGCGACGCCGAGCGCGTCCTTGACCGCCTGCGAGGACGCTTCGCCAACAGCGCCGCATCGCTCGCAGATCAGAAAGATCACGCTTTCGCTCGCTGCATGACCATGCAGACACGCCAGGAACGCGTTGCGGCTCGCGAGCCGGTGCACAAGCCCGTTCTCCATGAGAAAATCGAGCGCACGATAGACCGTGATGGGGGCGGGGCGGGGGCCGTCTTCGGCGAGGCGCTCCATGATCTCGTAAGCGCCGATCGGCCGGTGCCCTGACGCCAGAACGGCCAGGACCTGTCGGCGCAGCTTCGTGAGCCGCGTTCCGCGCTGCGCGCAGATGGCTTCCGCCTCCGCGATGACGTCCGCCTCACAGCGGGCATGATCGTGGCCGGGAGCATGGAACAGCGCCGATGCGGCGGTCTTGGCTTCCATGATTCCCTTGTAGTCTATCGAGCACGGGACGCTACCAGGAATGCCATTAAAGCACCTTATTGCATTGCAACAACAACGTGCTTCATCGGATAGACCGGCACCTATATTTCTCTCCAAAACTTAATTGTGCAACGCACAAACAAGGACTTCGCCATGCCCAAGGGAAAGACTGCCGTTGTCACCGGTTCCACCTCCGGAATCGGGGCTGCGATGGCTCGCGCTTTCGCGGCCGACGGAACCAACGTGGTGATCAACGGTTTCGGCGACAAGGCTGCGATCGAGAAGGAGCGCGCGGGGCTGGAGGCGGAATTCAAGATCAAGGCGACCTATTCGCCGGCCGATATGACGAAACCGGCCGAGATCGTCGAGATGATCGCGACTGCCGAGAAGACGTTCGGATCGGTGGATGTGCTGGTGAACAACGCCGGAATCCAGCATGTCGCTTCGATCGAGGATTTTCCGGTCGATAAGTGGGACGCAATCATCGCGATCAACCTGTCGGCGGCATTTCATGCGATGCGCGCCGCCATTCCCGGCATGAAGAAGCGCAAGTGGGGCCGCATCATCAACACAGCGTCGGCGCACGGCCTTGTCGCCAGCGTCCAGAAGGTCGCTTACGTCACCGCAAAGCACGGCCTCGTCGGCATGACCAAGGTCGCGGCGCTTGAGACCGCGAACGACGGCATCACCTGCAACGCCATCTGTCCCGGCTGGGTGCTCACCCCGTTGGTGCAGCAGCAGATCGAGGCACGCGCCAAAGCGGAAGGAAAAAGTGTCGAGGCGGCAAAGAACGACCTCATCGCCGAGAAGCAGCCGATGCTGCAATTCACGACGCCGGAAAGCATCGCGGCGCTCGCCGTCTTCCTCTGCTCGGATGCAGCCGCGACCATCACCGGCAGTGCTTATTCGATCGACGGCGGCTGGACGGCGCAGTGATCCGCATCCTCGTCATCGCGAGCGAAGCGAAGCAATCCGGGCTATCGGCGAAAGCTGGATTGCTTCGTCGCTAAAGCTCCTCGCAATGACGGTTAGGGCCAAACGTCGGAATGTCTCAAATCACGCATCGATTCCACCCGCGGCGACTTCTGGAGTTGATGCCGCGGGCGCTGCGGCCGCGCGCGGCCCGGCATTCCTCGCCCGTGGAAAACGCCGCCGCCAAGAAGCTCAACCTCGCGCTGCAGGGCGGCGGCGCGCATGGTGCGTTCACGTGGGGCGTGCTCGACCAATTGCTCGACGACGAGCGCATCGCCATCGAGGGCATCACGGGTGCTTCGGCCGGTGCGATGAACGCCGTGATGCTGGCGGACGGCCTGATGCGCGGGGGACGCGGCGAAGCCAAGAAGCGGCTCGCGGACTTCTGGCGTGCGGCGAGCCGGGACGGACAGTGGCCCGACGCGCAGCGCAAAGTTCTCGACCGCCTGTTCTGGTTCATCCCCATGGCCGGCGGGCCACTGCAGGCGTGGTTCGAGATGCTCTCGCAGTATTTTTCGCCCGCGGACCTCAATCCCCTCAACATCAATCCCTTGCGCGACATCATCGAACGGTTCGTCGATTTTGACGCCTTGCGGCGTAGCGAGGCGCTGAAGCTCTTCATCTCCGCCACCAACGTCCATACCGGCCGTTTACGCGTCTTTCCTCGCCAGGACATCAGTGCGGACGTGGTGATGGCGTCGGCCGCGCTGCCGGGTCTGTTCCGCGCCGTCGAGGTCGAGGGCGAGCCGTTCTGGGACGGCGGGTATATGGGAAACCCACCCCTGTTTCCGCTCTACGGGGCGACCGAGACGGAAGACGTGCTGATCGTGCAGATCAATCCGCTCAAGCGCGAGAGCGTGCCGACTGCGCCGAAGGAGATCATGAACCGCCTCAACGAGATAACGTTCAACTCCTCGCTGCTCGCCGAATTGCGGGCGATCGAGTTCGTCACGCGACTGATCGACGAAGGCAAGCTGCCGCGCGGCAAGGGCGAACACCAATACCGCCGCATCAACGTGCACCGCATCGCGCTCAGCCACGACAGCAATGGGCTCGACGCCGATTCCAAGCTCAACAACGACTTCGACTTCTTCCAGACGCTGCACGGCATGGGCCGCCGCGCCGCGAAGACGTTCCTCGACGCGCATTTCGACGACATCGGCGTGCGCGGCACAGTGGATTTGCAGAAAGAAGTACGCGCGGAGTGGGGCTAGGCGGTCATCAGAACGGTCGTCATCGCGGCCGCATACGGCGAGCGCCGGGATGAGGGCGAAGCGCTGTGGTACGGTAGATCGATGAAAGAACCCGTCCTCACCGCCGAAATCGGCGCGACGACGCTCGACATCGTCGTCGCCGACATCACGGCGCTCGCCGTTGACGCGATCGTCAACGCCGCCAACACGTCGTTGCTCGGCGGCGGCGGTGTCGACGGTGCGATCCATCGCGCCGCCGGGCCGGAACTGCTGACGGAATGCCGCACGCTCGGCGGTTGCGAGACCGGTTCGGCGAAGATCACGCGCGGCTATCGCTTGCTGGCACGGCATGTCATCCATGCGGTGGGTCCGGTGTGGCGCGGCGGCGCAAACGGCGAGGACGACTTGCTTGCGTCTTGCTACCGCACCGCGCTCTCGCTCGCCCGCGAGTACGCACTCACGTCGATTGCCTTTCCGGCGATCTCGACCGGGATTTATTCGTTCCCGGCGAATCGTGCGGCGCGCATCGCGGTCGGCACCGTGGCGGCGGACATTTCTGCTGATGCGCGCGGCATCCGTCGCGTGACGTTCTGCTGTTTCTCGGAAGCGTCGGCACAGCACCACGCCGGTGCGTTCGGCGATCTCGGCCTTGCGTGAGTTTACAGTTGCTCCGCGACCGCCGCGCAACCGAGCAGGCCCGGCTCATCGAGCGTGATCAGCGTCGTGGGAATTGTCTTGAGCAAATCCTGGTAGGGCGGGTGATCCTCGAACGTGGCGCGGAAATCCGGCGTATCGAAAAACGCTCCGATGCGACGCGCGACGCCGCCCGCCGCGTAAACTCCGCCGGTCGCGCGGAACATCAGTGCGAGATCGCCGGCGAAGCGGCCGAACAGCCGCACGAACATCGCGACCGTTGCCCGCGCTGCGGCGTCACCCTGGTGCGCACCTTGCGTGATCTCGGCGGCGCTCAGCGCGTGCGAACTGCCGTGCAATGCGAGGTGGAGCCGTTCGAGGCCCGGGCCAGATAGGAGCGCTTCCGCCGACACGTATCCGAGTTCCGCGCGCAGCGTCGCAAAAATTCTCGCCTCGTCTTCGGCCGCCGGACCGAACGCGACGTGTCCTCCTTCGGTCGGTACCACCACGTCACCGCGCGGGCCCGCAATCAGCGCTGCGACGCCAAGGCCGGTGCCCGGTCCGAACACGACCTTGGCGCCGCCGGGGCGCTCGCGGCCGCCGCCGAGGGATCGCATGTCGCCTGCGGCGAGGCGCGGCAGGCTCCAGGCGACGGCCTCGAAATCGTTGATCGCCTTCACCGCTTGCCAGCCGAAGCGCTTGGCGATCTCGCTGACGCGGAAGTGCCAGGCGCGATTGGTCATCGTCACGCTGTCGCCCTCGACGGGCGCGGCGATTGCCAGCACGCCCGCACGCGGGCGCACTCCCGTTTCGTCGATGTAGCGGGCGATTACGGCCTCGAGGCTTGCCATGTCGTCGCCGTGCCACTTGCGCATGCCGCTCGGGCGTCCATCGGCACCGACGATCGCGATACGCGAATTCGTCGCGCCGATGTCGGCGATGAGCACCTCCTCGCGCGGCGAGTCCGAGTTCACGCGGCCTTCGGCTCGACGTCAAGGCGCATCACCCAGCCTTCAAGGCCCTCGCGCGCCGCGGGATAGCGCGCGGTGACCAGGGGGTCATGGCCGGGCACGATATGGGCGAGGCTCGGCGCCAGGCGCTTGAGCGTCGCATAGCCCTCCACCACCTCGGCGATGTTGTAGGTGATGGGAAAGACGCGGCCCTGCTCGAAATGCGCATAGAGGTGCGAGGTGTCTGAAGCGAGCACGACCGGTCCGCGCTTGGTGTTCACCCGCACGCATTGCAGCCCGCGCGAGTGTCCGCCGATCTTGTGCACCGTCACGCCCGGCGCGATCTCGTCGACGCCGTCATGGAAGGTGACGCGGCCTGCAAAGACCTTGCGCACCATGGCGACGACGTCTTCCTCCTCGAACGGCGGCCGCAGCGCCGCATGGCACATGCAGCGGCCCGTCGCGTAGGCCATCTCGCAGTCCTGCAAATGATACTGCGCGCGCGGAAAGAGATCGTAATTGCCCGTGTGGTCGTAGTGCAGATGGCTGACGATCACGGTCTCGATCGAATCGGGCGAAACCCCGATCGCCTTGAGGCCGTCGGCGATCGGCTTGAGCACAGTCCGCTTGCGCTTCTGCGCCATTGCCTCGTCGAAACCGGTGTCGACCAGGATTGTGCCGCCTGCGCCCTTGATCGCCCAGACGAAATAGTCGAGCGGCTGCGAGATGTCGTGGGGATCGCCGCCAATGTAGTTCTCCGCCGCGCGGCGGTCGTGATGCGCATAGCGGATGGCGAAAACCTCGTGCAGGTCGTCGGCGCTCATCCGGCGCTCCTTTTCGCCGCGGGAGCATTGCGGGACCGCACCTCGACGCCGGCCTTCTGCTCGATCGGCTTGATGACGCAGGTGAAATCGGAATCGCCGCCGAACTGTTCGCGCGCCGCCGTGAACAGACGGTCGACTGCGTGCGCGATCTCGATCGGCACGCCAAGCATTTCCGCTTCCTGCAGGCCGAGCCGCACGTCCTTGAGCATCAGAGCGGTGGCGAAGCCGAAGTCGAAGGTACCGGGCAGGATCGCCTTGGGAAATTTGTCGCGCGAGGCGGTGTTGTGGCCGCTCCCCGCGTTGATGACGTCGATCGCGACGGCGGGGTCGATGCCGGCCTTCGCGGCCATCACCATCGCCTCCGAGGTCGCCGCAAGGGCGCAAGCCGACAGCAGGTTGTTGGCGAGCTTCATGGTCTGCGCCAGACCCGGCTCCTCGCTGACGAAAAAGACGCGGCCGAATTTTGCCAGCAGCGGCTCGACGACCGTGAAGTCCGCGCGCGGGCCGGAAACGATCACCGCGAGCGTTCCCTTCTGCGCACCGCCGACCCCGCCGCTGACCGGCGAATCGATATGCGCGATGTTCTTGCCCTTGAGAGCGGCGGCGATTTCGGACGCGACCTTGGACCCCGTGGTCGAAAGATCGACGAAGCGCTTCACCCGCTTGCCCTGGATGACGCCCGTCGGTCCCGTCGCGACGGCCCGCACAATGTCGGGCGTCGGCAAGCTTGCCAGCACGGTCTCGACCCGGTCGGCCACCTCGGCAGGAGAGGCTGCCGTCTCGGCACCGAGAGCGGCAGCGCGCGCCAGCGCTTCCGGACTGTTGTCGAACGCCAGAAGCTTGTGTCCCGCCTCGATGAGGTGACGCGCCATCGGCAGACCCATCCTGCCGACGCCGATGAACCCGACCTCCATGGAAATCCTCCCGCTGTTATCGTCGCGCTAACCGTCGCGGGAGCATATCGGAGCCCGCACGGATTTCACGACAGTCTCTTTCGATATTCCCCGGGCCCCGGCACAAAAAGTGCCGCCTTGCGGCACCGGCATGTCTGGGTCGCGGGCGGCGCATAAATTGCGTGTTAGCTTATTATAAGCAAGCTTATTATATTGCGCCCATGCCGAAAGTCAGTCGCCGCCGCGAATTCGCATTCCTCGTCCACGATGTCGCCCGCCTGGTGCGAACGCTCGCGGACCAGCGCGTGCGCGCCCTCAACATGACCCGCGCGCAATGGGCCGTCCTGTCGCGGCTGGAACTGTGCGAGGGTCTCAAACAGTCCGAACTTGCCGACAATCTCGATATCAAGCCGATCACGCTCACACGTCTGGTGGATCGCCTCTGCGCCAACGGCTTGGTCGAACGCCGCCTGGACAGCCACGACCGCCGCGCCAAGCGGCTTTACCTTACGCCCGCCGCCAAGCCGGTGGTCGAGCGCCTGGGGCAACTCGGCGAAACCCTCATGGGCGAGGTGCTGGCGGGGCTCGACGAGCGATCGCTGGAGGCCATGCTCAAGCATCTGGGCCAGGCCAAAGAAAACCTGCGCGGCGCGATCGTCGGCCATTCACCCGCGACACCGCGCGCGGCCGCCTGAGGACGAACAGCGCCATGGCCGAGCCCGCCCTCAAACTCGCCCCCACTCCGGTGGAAGCGCCCGCGCCGGCGCGCCGCACCCTGCTGCAGCGCGCGCGCGGCAACCTTCGTTTTATCCTCTTGGTCGTGCTGCCGGTGCTGGCGCTCGTCGTCGGCCTCTGGGTGTATCTGTCGGGCGGACGCTATGTGTCGACCGACAATGCCTATGTGGGCGCCCAGAAGGTGCTGATAACGCCGGACATCTCCGGCAAGATCAGCGCCATCACGGTGAGCGAGGGACAGCACGTCAAGAAAGGCGACCCGCTGTTCGAGATCGATCCCGAGCCATTTCGCCTGGCGGTCGAACAGGCGCGCGCACGCGTTGCCGGCGTGCGGACCGATTTCGCCACCCTGAAGGCCAACCTCAAATCGAACGACGCGCTTGTCGCGCTTGCGCGCGAGACGGTGCGGCTCAAGCAAAGCGACGTTGACCGCAAGTCCTCGCTGCTGGCGAAGAGCGCCGGCGCGCAAGTCGACGTGGACACCGCAGTCGGGGCCCTGGTGACGGCGAAAACGCAGTTGCAGCAACTCACGCAACAGCGCGACGCCTATCTCACGCAATTGCTCGACGACCCCAACCTGCTGATCGAGAAATTTTCGCCCTACATGATGGCGGCCGCCGCGCTCGAGCAGGCCCAGCGGGATCTCGCCCATACGGCAGTGCGGGCGCCGCTCGACGGCACCGCAACGCAAGTGCCCTCGATTCAGCTCGGCCGTTACGTCGCGGCGGGCACCCCGGTCTTTGCGCTGGTGGACGACAACAACCAGTGGGTCGACGCCAATCCGAAGGAAACCGACGTCACCTATCTGCGCATCGGTCAGCCCGCCACCGTGGTGGTGGACGCGTTCCCGGATGAGACGTTCCGCGGCCGCCTGGCGGCCGTCAGTCCGGGCACTGGCGCGCAATTTGCGATCCTGCCGCCGCAAAACGCGAGCGGCAACTGGGTCAAGGTGGTGCAACGGCTGCCGTTGCGGATTGAGTTTGCGCCTGGGCAGAACCTGGAACGGCTGCGCGCCGGCATGAGCGCAACGGTCGAGATCGACACCGGCCGGAGCCGTTCGCTCGCGAGCCTGTTTGGCTTCTCGGCGACCGCCAAGGATCCGGAGAAATGAACGCGATCGCCGTCGGCGGGGCGATGTCGCCGACGACACGCCGCGCGCTCATCACCGTCTGCGCCATGACGGCGACCGTCATGCAGGCGATCGACTCGACGATCGCCAACGTCGCGCTCCCCTACATGCAGGCGAGCCTGTCGGCGACCTACGACCAGATCGCCTGGGTGCTCACGTCCTACATCGTGGCCGCCGCCATCATGACGACCCCGGTCGGCTGGATGTCGGACCGCTTCGGCCGCAAGAAGCTTTTCATCATCTGCGCGGCCGGCTTCACGATTGCGTCCGCGTTATGCGCGCTGGCCCAGAATATCGAGCAGATCGTCCTCTACCGGCTGATGCAGGGCGTGTTCGGCGCCGCGCTGGTGCCGCTCTCGCAAGCCGTGATGCTCGACATTTATCCCCCGCAGCAGCGCGCGCAGGCGATGTCGATCTGGGGCATGGGGGTGACGCTCGGACCGATCATGGGGCCGACGCTGGGCGGCTACCTTACCGATTATTTCAGCTGGCACTGGGTGTTTCTCATCAACCTGCCGATCGGCATCGTGACGGTGTTCGGCCTCCTCGCCTTCATGGAGGAGACGAAGCCGCGCGAGCATCTGCGCTTCGACTGGTTCGGGTTTCTCGCGCTCGCGCTCGGCATCGGCTCGCTGCAACTGATGCTCGACCGCGGCGAGCAGGTCGGCTGGTTCTCGTCGACCGAGACGTGGATCTCGGCAACGGTTTCGGCGGTTGGCTTCTACTATTTCTTCGCGCATTCGCTCACGACCAACGAGCCGTTCGTCCGGTTTGCGATCTTCAAGGACAAGAACTACGTCATCGGCTGCGTGTTCATGGTCGTGGTCGGCGTCGTGCTGTTCTCCACGATGGCTCTGATCGTGCCGTTCCTACAGAACATGCAAGGTTATCCGCTCACCACCACCGGCATCATTCTCGGCTCGCGCGGCTGCGGCACCCTCGTGGCGATGCTGTTTCTCTCGCGCGTCATGAAATATATCGAGGCGCGCTATTGCGTGCTGATCGGCCTCGCGCTCACCGCCTGGATGCTGCACGAGATGATCTATTTCACCGCCGACACGTCGCAGAAGACGATCTTCATCACCGGCACTGTCCAGGGATTCGGGCTTGGCTGCATCTTCATGCCGCTCTCTACGGTGGCGTTCACCACGCTTCCCAGTCACCTGCGCACCGACGGCACCGCGATCTTCACGCTGATCCGCAATATTTCAAGCTCGATCGGCATCTCGATCGTCATCGCCAATCTCACGCGAACGACAACCGCGATGCACGCCCATCTCTCGCAGTTCATCAGCCCTTTCAACAACGCGCTGCAATCGGCCGACGTCGCCCGCACGCTCGATCTCACGACCGATACCGGCCGCGCGATCGCCGACCAGATGCTGACTCAGCAGGCGGCCTATATCGCGTATTCGAACGACTTCACGCTGCTGATGTGGCTGACGATCGCGTCGATGCCGTTTATCTTCGGCATCGGCAGGCTGCACGGCCAGCGGCCTCCAAGCGCCGCAACGGCCGCCGCCAGCGCGGCGCATTGACGTCCCTTCCGTCATTGCGAGCGAAGCGAAGCAATCCAGAGCGTTGCACGATGGCTGGATTGCTTCGTCGCTTTGCTCCTCGCAATGACGACTGTGCCAATTCCTCATCCTGAGGAGCCCGCCGCAGGCGGGCGTCTCGAAGGATCGAGGCCACGTACATTAGAGACGTTTCCGGGCCTTCACCCTTCGAGACGCGCCTTCGGCGCTCCTCAGGGTGAGGGATGCGTCGGTGTATGCGCAAATTCGCGCCGCACCGTCTCGGTGTGCTCGCCCAGCGCCGGCACCGCGCCGTACCGGCGCTCGCCCTCCGCGAAGCGCGCCGCCGGGGCAGGGTAGGAAGCGGGGCCGTTCGGCGCCGCGACGGTGATGCGCCGCAGGTGCGGATGATGTTCGAGCGCATCCATGTCGGAGACGCGCGCGAACGCGATATCGGCGGCTTCGAGCTTTGCCATCAGCGGCGCGGCGTCGAGTGCCGCAAACGCCGCGGCGACGCGGCCGTCGGTCTGCGGCCGCCGCTCGAGCCGCTTCTTGACCGTCGCGAAATCCGGGTCCGCGGCGAGCGCCTTGTCATCCATCACGCGTTCGGCGAGCACGCGCCACTCGCGGTCGTTCTGGATCGAAATCAGGATGTCGACGCCGTCGCGGCTCTTGAACACGCCATATGGCGAGATGGAGGTGTGCGCGAGGCCGACGCGCTTCGGCGTCATGCCGCCTTCATGCTGCATCAGCGGCACCGACATCCAGTCGGCCATGGCGTCGAACATGGAAATCGAGATCGCCGCGCCTTCGCCGGTGCGCCCGCGCGCCAGCAGCGCTTCCAGGATCGCCGCGTTGGCGTTCATGCCGGCGCCGATGTCGACGCAGGAGACGCCGACGCGTGAAGGGGCTTCCGGACCGCCGGTGACATGCGCCAAGCCAACCTCTGCCTGGATCAGCATGTCGTAGGCCTTGCGCTGCGCATAGGGGCCGTCCTCGCCGTAGCCGGAGATCGAGCAGACGATCAGCCGCGGATAGTCGTGCCGCAGCCGCGCGATGTCGAAGCCGAGCTTGGCGACCGCGCCGGGCTTGAGGTTCTGCACAAACACGTCGGCGCGCGCCAGCATCGCCTCCAAGAGCGCCTTGTCGGCGCTGCGCGCGAGATCGAGAACGACCGACTCCTTGCCGCGGTTGAGATAGATGAAATAGGCGCTCTCGCCGTTAACGACCGCGTCGTAGCCGCGCGCGAAGTCGCCCTCGGGCCGCTCGATCTTGATGACCCGCGCGCCGGCGTCGGCGAGCCGGCAGGTGCAGTGCGGCGCCGCGACCGCCTGCTCCAGCGAGACGACCAGCAATCCTTCGAGCGGCAGCTTTTCAGCCATCACGCGCCCGCCAGTTCGGCGCGGCCATTGGTGAAGGCAACGATGTTGCGCTCCACCACGCGGGCGCGAAAGGCTGCGGCATCGCCCTCGCGCCACATCTCCGTGCGGATCGTCTCGCCCGGATAGACCGGCGACGAGAAGCGTCCGCTCATGCTCACGATGCCGGCCGGGTCGTAGTTGCACAGCGTCTTGAGGATCGCGTGGCCGGCAATCCCGAAGGTAGCGAGGCCGTGCAGGATCGGTTGTTTGTAGCCGGCCTTGGCGGCGGTCGCCGGTTCGGCGTGCAGCGGGTTGTAGTCGCCGGAGAGCCGATAGATCAGCGCGGTCTCCGGCCGCGTCGGCAGATCGCAGACGAGGTCGGGCGTGCGGTCGGGGATCGGGTGCACAGGCAAGCTCGGTCGCGCGGGGCCGCCGAAGCCGCCGTCGCCGCGGCAGAAGCCGGTATGCGTCAGCGTCGCGAGTTTTTCGCCGGTCTCGGCGTCGACCACGGTGCGTTCGGTGTAGACGATCGCTCCCTTGCCCGCGCCTTTGTCGACGATGTCGAGAATGCGCGCCTTCGCGCGCACGTGGGCGGCGGCGGGAAGCGGCCGGTGCAGCACGAATTTCTGTTCGCCGTGTACGACCTTGACGTAGTCGATGCCGGTATCCATCTCGCGCATCCATTGCCGGTTGGCGAGCACGCAGCACATCGTCGGCAGTACCTTCAGGCCTTTTTCGTACACGAAGGCGAGCTCCGCCTCGTTGAGCGGATCGTGTCCGAAGCCCAGTCCGAGCGCGTACAGCATCGTGTCGCGCGCGGTATAGCGCTGCTCGGCCGGCGGGATGTCGAGCGCCATCAGCTTTTCGTAGTCGATTGCCATCCTTGCAAACTCTGTCTCAATTTGGTTGTGAAGAGACTCTCGCCGCCATTGCGAGCGAAGCGAAGCAATCAAGAATTTTTCGTAGGAAAACTGGATTGCTTCGTCGCATTACTCCTCGCAATGACGGAGATGCCCACGGATCGCGCTCACACCGGATCCCAAGGAAACACGTCGCTGGTGCGCTCAAGCGGCGTCAGCGAGGCTCCGAATGCTCCCTTGACGACTTCAAGCGACGCCGGCGTCCAGCCTTCGCCGCGCTGGATCGCGCGCACCGGACGCGGCTGGCTGAACAGAAAAATCTCGTTCTTGCGCACGCCGAAGATCTGCCCGGTGATGCCGGCGGCACGATCCGAGCAGAGATAGACGGCGAGCGGCGCGACCTTCTCGGGCGTCATCTGCTGCAAGCGCTCGACGCGCAGCTTCTCTTCGTCGTTCTGCGCCGGGATCGAACTCGTCATGCGGCTCCAGGCCGAGGGTGCGATGGCGTTCGAGCGCACGCCGAATCGCTGCATGTCGAGCGCGATGCCGCGCGAGAGGCCATGGATGCCGAGCTTCGCGGCCATGTAGTTCGCCTGCCCGAAATTGCCGATCAGGCCCGACGTCGACGTCATATGCACCATGGCGCCGGAGTTCTGCTCGCGGAAATGCGTCGCCACCGCGCGCGCCATGTTGAACGAGCCGTTGAGATGGACGGCGATCACGTCGTGCCAGTCGGACCAGCTCATGCGGTGGAAGATGCGGTCGCGCAAGATTCCGGCGTTGTTGACCAGGATGTCGACGCGGCCGAATTTCTCCAGCGCCGCGCCGACGATCTTCTCCGCGTTCTGCGGCTCGACGATCGAGAGGGTGGAGGCGAGCGCGTCGCCGCCCGCGGCCTTGATCTCGCCGACGACATCGTGTGCCGGGCCTTCGTCCGCTCCCATGCCTTCGAGGCTCGCGCCGATGTCGACGACGACGACACGCGCGCCCTCGGCCGCCATCAGCATCGCGATGGCGCGGCCGATGCCGCGTCCGCCGCCCGTGACGATTGCGACCTTGCCGGCGACTATTCCGTCAGACATCTCGTCTTCCTCACTTTGTGTTCTTGCTCTGCCCTGTCATCCCGGGGCCGAAGGCCGATCCGAGATCCATGTATCCCTGCTTCAGCATATCAATCGCAAGCACAGGGATACATGGGTCCCGGCTCTCGCTGCGCTCGGCCGGGATGACGGTCTGCGAACGAAGGGACGGCGCCGGGCAGGTTCAAGCCTCGAAGAAGACGGTTTCGTCGTCGCCCCGGAGAAGGAAGTCGAACGTGTAGACCGGTGCGCCTTCGCGCATCGACCGCTGGGCGATCAGCGTCGCGCGGCGCTCCGCCGGCACCAGTGCGAGAATCGGATCGGTTGCGTTTGCGGCCTCGTCGGAGAAATAGATGCGCGTCACCATCTGCTTGAGGACGCCGCGGGCGAACAAGTTGACGAGAACGTGCGGCGCCTGCGCGGCCCCGTTGGGTCCCGGCACCGCGCCGGGCTTGATGGTGTCGAACGAATAGCCGCCTTCTTGATTCGTCGCCGAACGGCCGATGCCCTTGAACGCCGTATTGGCGCGCGCGCGGGGATCGCCGGGTGACGGATAGCGGCCTTGGCCGTCCGCCTGCCAAATCTCCACCATGGCATCCGGCACCGGCACGCGGTCGGCGTCGAACACGCGGCCCTCGATACGGATGCGTTCGCCGGTGACGTCCGGCGTCACCAGATTGCTGCTCACCACGTCGGTGCCGCCCAGCGAGGAGGGCACAAGACCGAACAGAAAGAACGGCCCCACGGTGGCGGAGGGGGTGATGCCGGACATCGCGCTAGTTTCCCAAGCCAAAAGTAGCAGCCAGCATCTGAATAGCTTCGCTGGAGGTGAGTCGTTCCGGCCTGAATCGCCACTCTTCCGCTCGTCCCCGCGCAAGCGGGGACCCAGCCTCTTCTTTCTGGATTCCCGCTTTCGCGAGAATGAGCGGAGTGTGGTTCAACGTCACTTGCGTCAATGTTCCATCGGCGTCTGATTTTTGCCGCGCAGCACGATGTCGTAGCGGTAGCACAGCGCCCATTCGGGCATCGTGTTGTCGAGGTCGAACGACGAGACCATGCGTTGGCGTGCTGCCGGATCGTCGACGGAGTTGAAGATCGGGTCGAACGCAAACAGCGGGTCGCCGGGGAAATACATCTGCGTCACGAGCCGCTGCAGGAAGGCCGTGCCGAACAGCGAGAAATGGATGTGCGCCGGGCGCCAGGCGTTGTGGTGGTTGCGCCACGGATAGGCGCCGGGCTTCACGGTGACGAAACGGTAGTAGCCCTTGTCGTCGGTGACGACGCGGCCTGCGCCGGTGAAATTCGGATCGAGCGGGGCAGGGTGCTGGTCGACGTGGTGACGATAGCGCCCGCACGCGTTCGCCTGCCAGATTTCAACCAGCGTGTTGGCCACGGGCCGCGCATCCTCGTCGAGCACATGGCCGTGCACGATGATGCGCTCACCGAGCGGCTCGCCGGAATGCTGCAGCGTGAGGTCGCCGTCCTCCGGTTTCACGGCCTCGTGGCCGTACACCGGCCCGGTCGTCTCCGAGAGCGTGTGCGGGAGGATCACGAGCGGCTTTTTGGGCGCGCGCTTCTCGGTCGAGCGATAACCGGCGAAATCATAGGCCGGATGCGCTTTGAGGCTTTCGACTGGGTAGATGGTGGCCATGGGAGCGCTCTCCTCACCGACTGTCATCCCGGACGCGCGAAGCGCTATCCGGGATCCATGTATCACCATCGTCTCGTCGCCGGCACCGGCGTACATGGGTCCCTGCTCGCGCGCTTTCCGCGCTTGGCCGGGACGACAACCAACACGGAAAAATCCTACTGCACCCTTTCGATCGCCAGCGACAAACCCTGGCCGACGCCGACGCACAGCGTCGCGAGCGCGCGCTTGCCGTCCATTTTCTCCAACTGGTGCGTCGCCGTGAGCGCGAGCCGCGCCCCGGACATGCCGAGCGGATGGCCGAGCGCGATGGCGCCGCCGTTCGGGTTGACGTAGTCGGCATCGTCGGCGACGCCGAGCTGGCGTAGCACCGCGAGCGCCTGCGCGGCGAACGCCTCATTGAGCTCGATGAGGTCAAAGTCCGACATCTTCCAGCCGAGCCGCGCGAGCAGTTTCTGGGTCGCCGGCACGGGGCCGATGCCCATGGTGCGGGGCGGCACGCCGGCCGACGCCATGCCCATGATTTTCGCCCGCGGCGTCAGACCGTGCTGCTTCACGGCCTCTTCCGAGGCGATGATGATGGCGGCCGCTCCGTCGTTGACGCCGGAGGCGTTGCCAGCCGTCACGGTGCCGGGATTGCGGAACGGCGTCTTCAGCTTGGCGAGGCCCGCGAGGTCGGTCTCGGGCCGCGGGTGCTCGTCCTTGTCGACCGTGATCGGTCCCGCGCGTCCGCCCGGCGCCTGCACGGGCACGATCTCCTCGGCGAAATAGCCCGACGCGATCGCCTTGCCGGCGCGCTGCTGCGAGCGCAGCGCGAACGCGTCCTGGTCGGCGCGCTGCACCTGGAAATCCTCGGCGACGTTCTCGGCCGTCTCGGGCATCTGGTCGGTGCCGTATTGCTTCTGCATCTGCGGATTGACGAAGCGCCAGCCGATGGTCGTATCGTACACTTCGTTCGAGCGCGTGAAGGCTTCGGTCGCCTTCGGCATCACGAAGGGTGCGCGCGACATCGACTCGACGCCGCCGGCGATCGCAAGATCCATCTCGCCGGTGCGGATCGCCCGCGCGGCTTCGCCGACCGCCTCGAGGCCGGAAGCGCAGAGGCGGTTGAGTGTCACGCCATGCGGGCGACGTTGCGGTTGTCCTCGCCAGCCTGGTTGACGCAGCCAAGAAAAACCTCGTCGAGCTTTTCCCAGTCGACCTTCGGGTTGCGCGCCATCAGGGCCTTGATCGGCACCGTCGCAAGATCGTCCGTGCGCACCTTGGAGAGAGAGCCGCCGTAGCGGCCGATCGGGGTGCGGGCGGCGTCGCAAATATAGGCGTCACGCATGAAGGTCTCCTCGGAAATTCGCTGCGGGCTTTGTGCTTGGTTCTAGCCGAGAACCGGGGGCGGGCCAATCAGTCGCGACAATTTTGGACCCGTCATTCCGGAAGCCGCGTCAGCGGCTGTCCGGAATCCATACTCCGCAGCGCCGGCGCTATGGATTCCGGGTTCGCGCGACGCACGCCCCGGAATGACACAGTGCGTGGCCTTGGTGACTACCCCATATAGGCGCCGCCGTTGACGTGCAGGGTCTGCCCGGTGACGTAGCGCGCTTGTGGGCCGCACAGATAGCGGATCATGCTGGACAGTTCGTTCGGCGTGCCCTTGCGGCCTTTGTCCACGATCGCATGCGCGAACTGATAATGCTGCGGGCCGCCGCCGCTCCTGACCTTGCCGGCCGGCGTGTCGATCATGCCCGGCACCACGCAGTTCACGTTGATGCCGTATTCGGAGAATTCGTGCGCCAGCGCCTTCGTCAAGCCGATCAGGCCTGACTTCGCGGTGATGACATGCGCCCGGTTCTTGGCGCCGACGTGTCCGCTCATGCCGCCGATATTGACGATGTTGCCGGCGCCGCTCTTCTTGAGCTCCTGCAGCGCCGCCTTGATGCAGTGAAACGCGCCGTCGAGGATGGTACCGGTGATCGCGCGCCATTCCTCGAAGCCCATGTCTTCGAGCGCCGTCTCGCGCCGTTGGCCGGCATTGTTGACCAGGATGTCGAGGCGGCCGAATTTGTCCTTTGCGGCCTTGGC
>JADMIO011011172.1_pt1 | contig 16923 bp, 13 predicted proteins | sample 8958161 | NCBI WGS metagenome assembly JADMIO01 (sample SAMN16585339, study PRJNA669376) | soil metagenome | isolation source: Crop rotation soil | place: USA: Cullars Rotation, Alabama | collected 2011
CCAGCCGCATCACCGCCGGCGCGGCGAACAACTACGACAAGGCGGTGCGGCTGCGCGAGTGGCTGGTCGGCAACCTGTCGTACACGCTCGACCTGCGCGACCCGCACGGCCAGGAGCCGATCGACTTCTTCCTGTTCGATCGCAAGGCCGGCCACTGCGAGTACTTCGCCACCGCGTTCGCGATCCTGGCCCGCTCGGTCGGCGTGCCCGCCCGCAGCGTCAACGGCTTCCTCGGCGGCGAGTGGAACGAGTACGACGGCTACATCGCCGTGCGCGCCGGGGACGCGCACTCGTGGACCGAGGTCTACTTCCCTGGCCGCGGCTGGGTGACGTTCGATGCCACCCCGCCCGGCGAGGTCGATCGGCTCGGCCGCGGCGACGGCGGCTGGCGCGCCAGCCTCGGCCGCTGGCTCGACACCCTGCGCTTCCAGTGGAACAAGTGGGTGATCGACTACGACCTGTACCAGCAGCTGTCGCTGTTCCGGTCGGTCGGCGAGACGTTCTCGGGCGGCGCCCGCCACCTGGCGTCGGCCTGGCGCGACCTCAAGGCCTGGGCGGCGCGCTGGTGGCCGGCGCTGGTCGGTGCCGCCGCCGCGCTGCTGGCGGCGATCGCCCTGTGGCTGCGGCGCCGGCGGCGCGGCCTCGGCGGCGACCTGGTCCGGCGACCGCGCGCCCGGGAGCGCTCGGAGATGACGGCGCTCTACGAGCGGGCGGCGGCCCGGCTGGCGCGCCGCGGCCACCGCCGCGAGCCGGGGACGACGCCGCGCGAGCTGGCGCGCACCCTGGCGGCGGCGAGCGTGCCGGGCGCCGTCGAGCTCGGCGAGCTGACCGAGCTCTACTACGTCGCCGCGTGGGGCGGCGTCGCGACCGACGAGATGCTGGCGCGGGCGCGAGCCCTCGTCGCGGCGATCGAGCTGGCAACCGCGGGCAAGCCGCCGCCGGCCCCATCGGTCGCGGTGCCGTCGTGACACCTGCCACGACGGTCCGTTGCCAATCTGGCGAGCGGTTGCTGTCGACGGAGCGCGCATGGTAGCTACGGCAGGTCGCCGGCAGCCCATGTGCCGGGCATCGACCTTGCAAAGGCGCTCCCCAATGCGTTTCTGGCCTGTCCTCGTCTCGCTCGCGCTGGCTGTCGCCGCGCTACCCAGCGCCGCCCGCGCCGAAGTCCCGTCGGGCTCCAACGTGACGATCACCGTCAGGTACCCGGCACTCGACAAGGGTAACTCGATGACGGCGGGCGACTACCAGACCCAGACGAACGAGGTCTTCATCAAGCAGTACCTCAACCTGTCGCGCTGCCAGTGCGACAAGGAGCTGGACGTGGCGCAGCACGTCCGCCTCGACCTCACGTTCGGGCAGCCGGTGCCGACGACCGTGAGCAGCGACGACCGGCTGTTCCCGTGGACCGGCACCGACTGCCCCACGCTGACGTCCGAGGTCCGCATGACGAGCTGCACGGCGCTCGACGCGATCCAGGCGCCGACGCTCGTCAACCAGGTCAACGAGGACCTCCAGCGCATCGGCGGGCTGCTCAACTCCCAGGGCGACAAGTGCGCGACCGGCGAGGTGACCAGCAACTATTACATCTCGAGCAGCACCGACAACGGCACCACGCTGGCGAAGCTGGGCGAGCACAAGTTCGTCGCCGACATGTCACCGCCGGCGGTGCCGACCACGCTGACCGTCGAAGGCCTCGACGGAGGGCTCCGCCTGTCGTGGGAGGCGCCGACCAACACCGTCGACTACGAGTACTACCAGGTGCTCTGCGCCCGCGCCGACACCGGGATGCCGGCGAAGCCGAAGACCCACGACCCGGAGTACATCACGACCGCCGACGTGTGCAAGGTCGCGCCGAAGGACGCCGGCAAGGGCGAGATCGCGCTCGGCAGCGACTACGAGACCAACGCGACCTTCACGGCGCCGCCGGCGTCGCTGCTCAAGCTCGACGCGAGCTTCATCTGCGGCCGGGTGCCCGGCTCGTCGGCGTCGATCGACGTCGACAAGCTGGAGAACGGCACGGCGTACTGGGTCGCGCTGGTCGCGGTCGACGCCGCCGGCAACTACACCGCGGAGTACGTGCCGCAGACCATCGTGCCGGCGCCGGTCACCGATCTCTGGGAGGAGCTCAACGACAAGAACCCGGAGCTCGAGGGCGGCATGTGCCTGATCGAGTCGACCTACGGCGGTGGTGATGGCGGCCTGAACGGCGCGCTGCGCGGCTGGCGCGACGACCTGGGCGCCACCCGCGCCGGCCGCTGGATGGTCGAGCGCTACTACGCGTGGGGCGCGCCGCTCGCCGGCGCGGCGCAGGCCTCGATCGCGGCGCGCGTCGCCCTGGCGCTGGCGCTGGCGCCGGTGATCGCGCTGGCGCTGGCGTGGCACTTCCTCACCCTGCCCGGGCTGCTCCTGGTCGTCGCCGGGCTGGTGCTGTGGCGCCGCCGGTCGCGGCGCCTCGCGCTGACGATGGCGACGGCGACCGCGCTGGCCCCGGCGCTCGCCGCGGCGCAGAGCCCGACGCCGTACTGGGACGACCCGGTCGCGCAGAGCGACAACCGCATCGCCGACTCGCACTTCCACCTCGGCTTCCGCCTCGGGCCGTACTGGCCGCACATCGACGACAAGTTCGACATGTCGCCGGGGCCGTACCAGACGCTCTTCAGCGACGGCAAGGGCTTCCTGCCGATGGGCGACTTCCACGTGCTGGTGCCGACCAGCTTCGGCCAGCTCGGGCTCGGCATCTCGGGCGGCTACTTCAACAACGACGCGCCGTCGTACAAGGGCATGGGCAACAACCGCACCCTGTCGGCGGCCAACCGCACCGCGATCAACCTGGTGCCGCTCGAGCTGACCGCGCTCTACCGCGCGTCGCAGATCGACGACGCCTGGGGCATCCCGATCGTGCCGTACCTGCGCGGCGGCCTCGGCTACTACATCTGGTGGATCACCACCAACGACGCCGTCGCGCAGGCGGGGTGCGACGCGGGCGGCAACAACTGCACCGATCGCGCGGTCGGCGCCTCGCTCGGCCTGGTCGGCGCCGCCGGCCTGGCGATCCGCGCCGAGCGCATCGACGCCGAGGCGGCGCGGTCGATGCGCGAGAACGGCATCGAGCACTCCGGCTTCTACGCCGAGGTCTCGACCGCGTGGGTCGACGGCTTCGGCAACGAGAAGAAGATGTCGCTCGGCGACACGACCTGGTTCGCCGGCATCGACTTCGAGTTCTGACCGGCCGTGGACCGCCATGTCCGGCTGGTCGTCGAGTACGACGGCAGCGAGCTCGGCGGCTGGCAGCGCCAGGCCAACGCGCCGACGGTGCAGGCGCACCTCGAGCGGGCGCTCGCGACGCTCCTGCAGCACGAGGTGAGCCTGCTCGGCGCCTCGCGCACCGACGCCGGCGTCCACGCGCTCGGCCAGGTGGCGAGCTTCCGCACCGCGCGCGCGATCCCGCTGCACGGCATCCGGCGCGGCCTCAACAGCCTGCTGCCGCCGTCGATCGCCGTGACCGAGGCGGCCGAGGCGGCCGACGACTTCCACCCGCGCTTCTCGGCGAGCGGCAAGCACTACCGCTACCTGGTGCTGAACCGGGCCGATCGGTCGCCGCGCTGGGCGCGCTGGGCCTGGCACCGCGCCGCGCCGCTCGATCGCGACGCGATGCAGGCCGCCGCCCCGGGATTTCTCGGGCGCCACGACTTCGCGGCGCTGCGGGCGACCGGCTGCCAGGCCCGGACGACGGTGCGGCGCCTGACCCGGGTCGAGCTCGGGCCGATGCCGGGCGAGCCGGACCTGCTGGCGGTCGACGTCGAGGGCGACGCCTTCCTGCGCAACATGGTCCGGATCCTGGTCGGGACCTTGCTGGCGGTCGGCGAAGGTCGCCTCGCCCCGGCGCAGATCCCCGAGATCATTGCGTCGCGCGACCGCACCCGCGCCGGGCAGACGGCCCCGCCGCAGGGCCTCACCCTCGTCGCAGTGCGGTACGATGGGCGCCGAGCGGAGCCGGCGGAGCGCAGCGACGGGTCGTATAATGACCGAGCGGGTCGGACCGAAGGTCCGGCGCGATCGGATGTGTAAGGTCGATTAGTTCTTCGCGTTAGGGGATCGGCACTTGGCCTCCGGAGCTGCGTCAGATCCAAGCGTGCAGCTCGATGAAGAGCAACGCCTGGTCGAGGAGGCCCAGCGCGGCAACCTCGACGCCATGCGGCCCATCCTCGAACGCTACGCCCCTCCGCTCTACGCGACGGTCATCCTGCCGCGCCTGGGCGACGCCGCGACGGCCGAGGACGTCCTGCGCGACACGCTGGCGACCGCGGTCGAGAAGATCGACCGCTTCACGTGGCAGGGCAAGACGATCTACCCGTGGCTGCGGCAGATCGCGATCAACAAGGTCTTCGACGTGCACCGCGCCAACAAGCGGTCGCGCCGCCTGGCCGACGCCATGGCGCAGGAGCTGTCGGCCGAGACCGATCCCGACCGCTCGGCCGACGCGGTGATCATGGCCGAGGAGGAGCGGCGCAGCCACCGGGCGCGCATCGACGTCGCGCTCGCCGCCCTGCCCGATCGCTACCGCACCGCGATCCAGCTGCGCCTCATCGACGAGCTGTCGCGCGAGGAGTGCGCGCGCCGCCTCGAGGTGACGGTCGGGACGTTCGACGTCCTGCTCCATCGCGCCGTCCGTTCGTTCCGCAAGCGCTTCGGCGACAAGCTCGCCGTCGCCGCCGAGCACCAGCCGTAGGCCACCCCCCATGACCCGCGACGACCACGATCCCGACCTCGACGACGACGACGATCTGCGCCTCGGCCCGCTGCTCGCGCCCGACGCACCGGCCGACGCCGGCGAGCGCGCCCGGGCGCGCGCGTTCGGCGAGCTGGTCGACAAGGTGCTGACCGGCCGGCCGCCGGCGGTGGTGCCGGCGGAGGATCGCGCGCTGCTCGAGGTCGCGACCGCGCTGCGCGCGGCGGTGCGCCCGGTCGAGCTGGCCGCGACCAAGCAGCGGTCGATCATCGAGGGGGCGCTGGCGACCGCGATCGAGCGGCGCGGCGGCGGCGCCGGCCTGCACCTGACCGATCGGTCGATCGCGGTCATGAGCGCGGCGGCGCCGCGGCGCGAGCCGCGCTGGCGGCGGGCGGCGCCCTGGATGGTCGCCGGCGCGAGCACGCTGGTGGCGGCGGCCGCGATCGCGACCTTGCTCATCGGCCGGCGGCCCGCGGCGACGCCGATCGCGCGCGCGCCCGAGGCGAGCTTGCCGGCCCAGTGGCGGTCGCGCCCGGCCGATCCGCTGATCGGCGCGATCCCGCGCGAGGCCAGCGGCGACGCGCTCGGGCGCATCGAGACGATCTACGCCGACCGGCTCGCGGGCTACCGCGAGCGGCACTTCGCACGTGACCCCCGGACCGGAGGCCAGCCATGACGCGCGCCCCCAGCTCCCGCCGCGTGACCCGCTGGGCCGTCGCGCTCGGCCTCGCGCTCGCCGCCTGCTCGCCCGGCGACAGCGGCAACCCGTCGCCGGTGCGGCTGACCCAGCCCGAGGACGCGATCGGCGACGACCTGATGCTCGCGCTCCTGCGCGCGAAGAATTTTCATCAGATGGCCCGGGTCTACATGAGCGATGGCAAGCTCCCCGAGGCGACCGCCGCCGTGCGCCAGGTGCTCACGATCCCGTTCCCCGACGGCGCCGCCGAGGCCGAGGACGTGCGCCACGACGCGCGCGCGCTGCTCGCCAAGCTGCTGGTCGGCCAGGGCCAGCTCGAGGCGGCGATGACGGTGGTCGACGAGGGCCTCGCCGGCGCGACCCGCGAGTCGTTCTTCGTCGCCAACCTGTACACGGTGCGCAGCGAGGTGCTGCGCGCGCAGGCGGCCGCGCTCGACGCGTCCGACAAGCCGCGCGCCGACGATCTGCGCCGCCAGGCGATCATGGCGCTCGAGAAGTCGAACCAGATCGCCGAGGCGCTGCAGAAGCGGCTGCTGGGAGGCCGGTGATGCGGGCGCCGTCAGCGGCGCCGGAGCACGGCGGCGGCGCGGTCGCGCTCGGCCTGGTCGCCGCGCTCGCCGGCGTCGGCGCGTTCGCGCTGTCGTGCGGCCACGCCACGCCGCTGCCGGCGTGGCAGGCGGCGCAGTCGAAGCGCAACGAGATCACCGCGCTGTGGACCCAGATCCGCGACTGGCGCCGCGAGGCCGGCCTGCAGGTCGAGCCCGAGGCGACCTCGGTGGTGCAGATGCGGCGCATGTCGGTCTCGACGGCGGCGCGCGCCTGCGTGCGGCCCAAGGGCCAGCGCGAGACCTGCGCCGACGTCTGCGATCTGGCCGACGCGATCTGCGACAACGCCGAGAGCATCTGCGCGATCGCGGTCGAGCTCGGCGACGACGCGTGGGCCCAGGACAAGTGCGACAGCGCCAAGGCGTCGTGCCGCGAGGGGCAGCAGCGCTGCTGCACGTGCGACCGCGCGCCCGGGGCGACACCGTGACCTCGGCCGCGACGATCGGGCTGGCGCTCGGCGCCGGCCTCGGCGCCGCCCTGCTGGTCGCCTGCGCCGGGGCGCGGCCGATGGCCAAGAGCGAGGCCGCGCGCTCCGCCGAGCCCGCCGCGCCGCTGGGCGGCGACGCCCGCGAGCGCATCCGCGCTCTCGACGAGGCGATCGCCACCCAGCTCGCCGCCGCCGGCCTGGCCGTCCCCGACCCGACCGCCTCGCAGGCCGCCGCTGCCCTGCCGATGGCCGACGTCGCCGCCACCTGCGAGCGCTCGCCGCGCGCGACCTGCCAGGACGCGTGCAAGCTGGGCGACTCGATCTGCGACAACGCCACGTCAATCTGCGAGCTCGCCGGCGAGCTCCCCGGCGACACCTGGGCCGCCGACCGCTGCGCCAGCGCCAAGGCCTCCTGCCAGCGCGCCTCCGACCGCTGCTGCCGCTGCTGACCGTGGGGACAGGCTCCTAGGTCGTATCCGACTGATATCGCAGATGTTTTCGGCCGTAACGCAACGGAAGCCGCGCTGCACTGCGGCCCGAATGCATTGCGGTCCAAATGCATTACGGCCCAAAACGGGATTAGATACCGCTAGTTGCGATATAGGAGCCTGTCCCTCTGTCTTCTCTCGTCGGTCGCGTACGCGTCCGACGAGGTCGAGCTGGTGTCGCCGCGGGCGATCGGCCACGCGGGGGCGAGTCTGGTGTCCGACGACGGCGCGGCGGCCGCGCTGGCGTGCCCGGCGGCGATGGCGCGGCGCGATGGGTGGCGAGCGCAGCTCGCCGGGATCGCGATCGATGACGGCGTGTGGCTCGACAGCGACGGGCACCCGCGCGTGCGCGACCTCGGCCCGGCCGAGCTGGCGCCGCTGGTCGGCGTGCAGGGAGCGTGGGGGCCGCTGATCGTCGGCGCCACGCTCGCGACGACCGGCTCGATCGACCGGCGGCTGGCGCGGCCAGCGTCGGGGCTGCCCGACACCAACGTGACCGCGGACTTTCCGCACCGGTACGCCGGGCTGACCGCGCAGTGGACCCGCACGACGGTCGCCGCGGCGGCCGCGCTGCGCGCCAATGACTGGCTCGCGATCGGCGCGTCGCTGACGGCGGCGCGGGTGACGAGCCGCGAGGAGCGCCACCTCTGGGCCGGCTTCGCGGGGCGCGACGGCGCCGGCGCCCCCGATCGCGATGTGCGCGTGACCATCGACGCCGACGACGGCTTCGTGCCCGGCGCGGCGCTGGGCGCGCTGATCGCGCCGGTCGACGTGCCGATCGAGCTCGCGCTCGGCGTCGCCTGGGCCGACGACGCCCGCGCGTCGGGGCCGGCGCGGCTGGCGACGACGCACGCCGAGCCGCGGGTGATGGCGGCCGGCGCCGTCGCGCATGGCCGGTTCGGCTCGGCGCTGACGCTCGCCGCCGGCGTCCGCTGGCTCGGTGAGCGCTGGGCGCTCGAGCTCGGCGCGACGGCGTGGGCGTATCCGACCGGCCAGGCCGGCTGGACGATCGACGGCGCCCACCTCCTCGACGAGAGCGGCGCGGCCGCCGAGCTCGCGGCGCTGCCGACCCGCTTCGCCCGCCGCTCGCGCGGCGCCGCTCACGCCGCGGTCGACGTCGCGCTGGTGCCCGGGTTCCTCTGGGTCTCGGCCGGCTGGAGCGTCCGCGGCGCCGGCGCGACGCCGCCGCAGACCACGACGATCGGCGTCGACAGCGGCGGCCACACGCTCGGCCTCGGCCTCGAGGTCTCGGCCGGCGCGGCGACGATCCAGCTCGGCGTCGCGCGCCAGCTCGCGCGCACCGTCACCGCCCTGGCGCCCGGCCTCCCCTACGACAACCCGTTCCGCGGCGGCACCGAGGCCGCCAACCTCGGCGCCCACACCGAGCGCCGCGACACGGTCGGCGTCGGCGTCGAGCTCGCGTGGCCATAGCGACGCGAAGCGTCGCGCTCGTCAGGGCTTGGGACGGCGCGCGCCCGGAGGCAGCGGCTTGGGCGTCGCGGCCTTCGGCACCTCGGCCTTGGCCTTGTCGTCGCCGCCGATCGCGTCGTCGATCTCGATGAAGGCCCCCCAGAAGGCGCCGATGCCGCCGCCCAGGACGAACTGCCAGTCCTGCACTCTGCGCGTCTCCCCGAGCATCGTCAGGTCGAAGCCGCCCCACACCTTGGCGACCAGCGCGTAGAGGCCGCAGCCGATCCCGAAGCCGAACATCGCCTTCAGCACGGAGATCCAGGAGGTGGAGTTCTTGTCGGTGATCAGCGCCCAGATCGGGCGCCCGGCGACCAGTCCGACCAGGGCCCCGCAGAGCCCGTAGGTCAACCAGTGCAAGCCCCCGTCGAGCCCCGTGTAGTAGGCGCCGTAGCCGAGCGCCCCACCGATCACCGCGCCTTTCAGCAGACCCAACAGCAGCTTGAGCAAGACGACCTCCGTGTCTCCTCAAAGGATGCGCGCAACGCGGTCGCGCGGCAACCAGTGATTACGCGCAGCGTGCGCGATGCCATGCGGCAGCGAGGGCCGTCGCAGCGCGGCCCCGAGTCTCTCGGACACTCCGGACTCAGCTCGGCGGCACGGTGGAGGCGGCGACGTCCGCCACCGGCGGCGCGGCCGGCGCGGTCGTGGCGATGCGCTGCAGCTGCCCGACCAGGGGCGCGATCGACGCGTGGAACGCCGGGAGATCCTTCCGGCTCACGCCAGCGGCGCGGGTCGGCGCCAGCTTGGTGAAGTCGACGTAGACGCCGTCCTTCTTGACGCCGAAGTGCAGGTGCGGACCGGTCGACAGACCGGTGGTGCCGACGTAGCCGATGACGGTCTTGGCCGCGACGCGAGCCCCGACCTTCTGGCCGCCGGCAAACTTCGACAGGTGCATGTAGAGGGTCGCGATCCCGCCGTCGTGGCGGAGCGTGACCATGTTGCCGGCGCCGCCGGCCGGCCCGCGCTGGACGATCACGCCGTCGGCCGCGGCCCACACCGGCGTGCCCACCGGCGCCGCGAAGTCGGTGCCGAAGTGCCCCTTCACCCGGTGCAGCACCGGGTGCATGCGCTTGGGGTTGAAGCCGCTCGACACCCGCGCGAACTTGAGCGGCGACTTCAGCATGCTCTTCTCGATCGACTGGCCCTTCTCGTCGAAGTAGCGCACCGACTTGCTGCCCGGCGGGCTCCACAGGAAGGCGTGGAAGGTGCCGGCGTTGCCGCTGTACTCGGCGGCCAGGATGCGCCGGTAGCGCAGGAACTCCTGGTCCTTGTACTCCTTCTCGACCACGACCTTGAACGTGTCGCCGGCCCGCGTGTCGTTGTAGAAGTCGACGTCGTAGGCGAACACGTCGACGAAGAAGCTGACCAGCGCGCCGTCCTCGCCGGCGGTCTTGATCGCCGCGTACAGCGAGCTGTCGACGCGGCCGCCGACCTGGCGGGTCTCGATGCGGGTCGCCGCCTCTTCCTTCTTGCCGGTGAGCGCGTCGCTCGCCGGATCGCGCTCGACGTGGATCGTCACGGTGCGCGACACGACCAGGTCGAACGACTCGACGCGGCCGTCGTCGCCGACGACGATCTTGTAGTCCTGGCCGGCGCGCAGCGAGCGCAGATCGAACACCGGGCTGACGGCGCGGATCAGCTCGTCGGCGGCGCTGGCCGACAGCTTCGCCCGGTTGCGCAGGATCTTGCCGAGGCTCTCGTTGCGATCGACCTTGCCGCTGACGACCGCGCTCTGCGATGCCGCCTCCGGGATCACCTCCTGCACCGGCCGCGGCATCGCGTCGGGCAGCGGCTGCTTGCCGACGCTGGCGGCGCTCGCCTTCACCGCCGGCAGGCTGGTGCCGTGCCGCCACAGGAAGACGTACAGGTTCACCACCACCAGCGCCGCGAGCATCAGGAACAGCCGGAGCGTGCCGCGCCCCGCCGGGGCACGACCCGGCTCGCCCCGGCCTCCCCGAGGAGCCCGAGCCGCCCGAGGAGGAAGAGATCTCTTGCGCTGCGTGGGACGCCGTTCCGCCATGACTGCCGTCGGAGGAGCCGCGTAGTATCACGCGCCGAGGGTGAGGCGCAAAAACTTGCGCCGCGCGTCGAGCCAGGGCAACGGGACGGATGACGCGTCCCGCGTGCGCGGGAGCGAGGAGGAGCCGTGGCGCCACCACCAGATCCGCGCGAACAGCTAGACCTTTTCGCTCCGGCGAGTAAGGTCGCCTCCGCTCCGGGTACCGCGGAGCAGCCTCACGTGACCCGCATCATGGCCAAGAAAGTCGTCGCCTTGAAAGAAGCCCGACCGAGCAAGGACGGCACGCCGCCGCCGCCTCCGACCGACGTCTACGGTGGCAGCGGTGGCTCCGGTGAAGATCACGACGCCTCGCTCCAGGTCGAGACGCGGCGCCGCTACCTCAACTACGCGCTGTCGGTCATCACGTCGCGCGCCCTGCCCGACGTGCGCGACGGCCTGAAGCCGGTGCAGCGCCGCATCCTGTTCGCGATGCTCAACGACGAGCACCTGCGGCCGGACGCCAAGTATCGCAAGAGCGCCAAGGTCGTCGGCACCGTCATCGGTCGCTACCACCCGCACGGCGACACCGCGGTCTACGACGCCATGGTGCGCATGGCGCAGGACTTCACCCTGCGCCTGCCGCTGGTCGACGGCTCCGGCAACTTCGGCTCGCTCGACGGCGACGCCCCGGCGGCCTACCGCTACACCGAGTGCCGCCTGGCGCCGCCGGCGATGGAGCTGCTGCGCGAGCTCGACCAGAAGACGGTCCCGTACCGCCCCAACTACGACGGCACCACGACCGAGCCGCAGGTCCTGCCGGCGCGCTACCCCAACCTGCTCGTCAACGGCTCGACCGGCATCGCGGTCGGCATGGCGACCAACATCCCGCCGCACAACCTCGGCGAGGTGACCGGCGCGCTGATCGCGCTCATCGACGATCGCGAGCTGACGATCGTCAACCTGATGAAGTACGTGCAGGGCCCCGACTTCCCGACCGGCGGCCAGCTGCTCAACACCAAGCCGGAGCTGCGCGCGATCTACGAGGCCGGCAGCGGCGCCCTGCGGGTGCGCGGCGAGTACAAGCTCGAGGAGAAGAAGCGCGGCGGCACCGACATCGTGATCACGTCGATCCCGTACGGGCTCACCAAGGCGAGCGTCGTCGAGAAGATCGCCGAGGTGATCCTGTCGCGCAAGCTGCCCTACCTGCTCGACGTGCGCGACGAGTCGACCACCGACGTCCGCATCGTGATGGAGATCAAGAAGGACGCCGATCCGCAGATCGTGATGGCGTACCTCTACAAGCACACGCCGCTGCAGCAGAACTTCAACCTCAACATCACCTGCCTGGTGCCGACGCCGCGCGCCGCCGACGCCGGCCCCGACGATCCCGAGCCGCCGGCGCAGCCGCAGAAGCTCGGCCTCAAGGAGGTGCTGCTCCACTTCCTCGACTTCCGGCTCGACGTCACCCGGCGCCGCTTCCAGTACGAGCTGGCCGAGCTCGAGCGGCGCATCCACGTCCTCGAGGGCTTCGCGACGATCTTCGACGCGCTCGACGAGACGATCCGGATCATCCGCGCCTCGGACGGCAAGGACGACGCCGCCGCCAAGCTGATGAAGAAGTTCGAGCTCGACGAGCTGCAGGTCGACGCGATCCTCGAGCTCAAGCTGTACAAGCTGGCCAAGCTCGAGATCCGCATCATCCGCGAGGAGCTCGACAAGAAGACGGCCGAGGCCAAGCGGATCCGCGTGATCCTCAAGAGCGAGGACAAGCTCTGGCACGTCATCAAGACCGAGCTCGAGGAGATCGCCGAGGCGCACGACACCAAGCGCCGGACCAAGACCGGCGGCGCCGCCGAGGAGATCGAGGTCCACGAGGACGCGTTCATCGTCGACGAGGACGCCAACGTGGTCGTCACCCGCGACGGGTGGATCAAGCGGGTCCGCGAGCTGAAGGATCCGCAGCAGACCCGCACCCGCGAGGGGGACGAGGTCATGGCGGTGCTGCCCGGCTCGACCAAGGAGAAGGTCGTGTTCTTCTCCAACTTCGGCCGCGCCTTCGTCGTCAAGATCAACGACATCGCGGCGACCACCGGCTACGGCGACCCGGCGCAGAAGTACTTCAAGTTCGACGACGGCGAGACCATCGTCGCGGCGCTGTCGCTCGATCCGCGGCTGGCGCCGCCCGATACGCTGCTGGCGATCACCCGGCGCGGCTTCGGCCTGCGCTTCGCCACCGCGTCGCGGGCCGAGGTCACGACCAAGGCCGGCCGCCGCTACGCCCGGCCGCAGGAGGGCGACGCGGTCATCGGCGTCGCCGGCGTCCGCGACGCCGACGTGGTGGTGACCGCGACCCAGAGCGGCCACGTCCTCCACTGCAACGCCGAGGAGATCACCAAGCTCGAGGGCCCCGGCCGCGGCGTCACGGTGATCAAGACCGAGGACGACGACCACGTCATCGGCTTCGTCGCCGGCGACAAGAACGCGACGCTGCAGCTCGAGAGCGCCGCCGGCAAGGCGTTCCCGCAGGCGGCGGACCGCAAGCAGGTGACCGGCCGTGGCGGCAAGGGTCACCAGCTGCAGCGCAAGACGACCTTCAAGGTGGTGCCGTCGCCGGTGACGATCCCGAGCCTCGGCGGCGGCGCCGACGGAGCCAACTGACATGGCGACCCCCAAGAGCTACACCGGCGACGACATCCAGGTCCTCGAGGGCCTCGACCCGGTCCGCAAGCGGCCGGGCATGTACATCGGCGGCACCGGCAAGGACGGCTACCACCACCTGCTGTGGGAGATCGTCGACAACTCGATCGACGAGGTCATCAACCAGCACGCCACCAAGGTGCACGTCACGCTGCACGCCGACGGCAAGAGCGCGACCGTCGACGACAACGGCCGGGGCATCCCGATCGACACGATGGCGAAGTTCAAGAAGCCGGCGCTCGAGGTGATCTTCACGACCTTGCACTCGGGCGGCAAGTTCGAGCGCGGCAAGAGCTACGCGGTGTCGGGCGGCCTGCACGGCGTCGGCGCCGCCGTGGTCAACGCGCTGTCGAGCCAGATGACGGTGCAGGTCAAGCGCGACAGCGTGCGCTACGAGATGCGCTTCGAGCGCGGCGAGGCGGTGACCAAGCTCAAGAACCTCGGCGGCGCGCGCGGCACCGGCACGATGGTGACGTTCCACCCCGACGACGACGTGTTCGGCGGCAAGCTGCGCTTCGACCCCGAGATCATCGCCGAGCGGCTCGAGACCAAGAGCTACCTGCACCGCGGCCTCGAGATCCTGTTCACCGACGAGACCCAGAGCCCGGCGCTGACCCACCGGTTCGTGCACGAGAAGGGCATCGCCGAGTGGCTGCCGACCCTGGTCGGCAAGCGCAACAAGCCCGCGATCCCGCCGGGTGGCGCGGTGTTCTACGTCGAGAAGCAGGACGCCGACGCCAAGCTCGGCGTCGAGCTGGCGCTGCAGTGGACCGAGGCGAGCGACGACCTGATCAAGAGCCACGTCAACAGCGTGCCGACGCCCGACGGCGGCGCCCACGACCAGGGCCTGCGCACCGCGATCGTCAAGGCGGTCCGCAACTACATCTCGACCCACAGCCTCGATCCGAAGGGCGTGACCCTGACCGCCGACGACATCCGCGAGGGCGTCGTCGCGATCCTGTCGACCTACGTCCACGATCCGCAGTTCCAGAGCCAGACCAAGAACCGGCTCAACAACCCCGAGGTCGCCGGCCAGGTCGAGGGCATCGTGCGGCCGGCGCTCGAGAACTACCTGAACGGCAACCCGAACTGGGCCCAGGCGGTGGTCGCGCGCACGATCATCGCGGCGCGGGTGCGCGAGGCGTCGCGCGCCGCCGCGCAGCAGGTCAGCCGCAAGACGGCGATCTCGCACCGGCTCAACCTGCCCGGCAAGCTCGCCGACTGCGCGTCGACCGACCCCGAGGAGAGCGAGCTGTTCATCGTCGAGGGCGACTCCGCCGGTGGCTCGGCCAAGCAGGGCCGCGATCGCAAGACCCAGGCGATCCTGCCGCTGCGCGGCAAGGTGCTCAACACGTTCCAGGCCAACGACGCCAAGCTGTCGGGCAACAAGGAGCTGCAGGACATCGTCAGCGCGCTCGGCTGCGGCTTCGGCGAGCAGATGGAGCTCGGCAAGCTGCGCTACGGCAAGATCTTCCTGCTGATGGACGCCGACGCCGACGGCCACCACATCGCGACCTTGCTGCTCACGTTCTTCTTCCGCCACATGCGGAAGCTGATCGACGCCGGCCACATCTACCTGGCGCAGCCGCCGCTGTACCGCATCGACATCGGCAAGCAGACCTACTGGGCGCTCGACGATCTGCACAAGGAGCGCCTGCTCAAGCAGCACGCCAAGAGCAACAGCAAGCCGAGCATCACCCGGTTCAAGGGCCTCGGCGAGATGAACCCCGAGACGCTCAAGACGACGACGCTCGATCCGAAGAGCCGGCTGGCGCTGCGGGTGCGGGTGCTGCCCGGCGAGGAGCTCGCGACCGACACGGTGATCGCCGAGCTGATGGGCAAGGACGTCGGCGCGCGCTTCCGCATGATCACCGAGAACGCCCACGAGATCGAAGAGCTCGACGTGTGACGCGCGCGTCGCACCTGTCGCAGCGATAACCTGCGCGCGGTCGGTTGCCTGCGCGCATGCGCCGGCGCATGTTCCTCCACCTCACGGAACTGCGCGCCGGGGGCGCGCTGGAGGACAGGCATGGCGAACGCGAGCAAGGGGCACTTCGTCTGGCACGAGCACCTCACCAAGGATCCGAAGGCGGCGATGGCCTTCTACACCGAGGTCGTCGGGTGGAAGACGCAGCCGTTCGGTGACGCCGGCGGCCCGGAGCCGTACACGATGTGGGTCGGGAGCCAGGGGCCGATGGGCGGCGTGATGAAGCTGCCCGACGAGGCCGCCAAGATGGGCGCGCCGCCCCACTGGATGGGACATGTCATGGTCGACGACGTCGACGCGACGGCGGCGCAGGCCAAGAAGCTGGGCGGCAAGGTGATGCACGGCCCCGAGGACATCCCGACGGTCGGTCGCTTCGCGCTCATCGCCGATCCGCAGGGGGCGATGCTCTCGATCTTCAAGCCAGGCGGCCCGATGGAGCTGCACGACACCGCGAAGGAGGGCGAGTTCTGCTGGAACGAGCTGCTGACCAGCGACAGCGCCGCGGCGATGAAGTTCTACGCGGACCTCCTCGGCTGGAAGTGCGAGCAAGAGATGGACATGGGGCCGATGGGCAAGTACCGGATCTTCGCCGTCGGCGACCGGCAGCTCGGCGGCATGATGGACACGCCCAAGGGCAACCCGATGCCGCCGGCGTGGCTGTACTACACGTCGACCAACGACCTCGACGCGGCGACGAAGCGCGCCACCAGCAAGGGCGCGAAGGTCATGAACGGCCCGATGGACGTCCCGGGCGGCCGGATCACGCAGCTGATGGATCCTCAGGGCGCGGTGTTCGCGCTGCACCAGTCGGTCGCGAAGTAGCGATGGTAGCGTCGTCGGGGTGACGTCGCGCCGGCCTCGCGCCGCCAAGGCTCCCCCGCGCCGCGCGCCGCGCGCGCCGCGTCAGGTGCCGCCGCGCCCACCGGCGGTGTTCGTCGGCCGCGATCGCGAGGTCGCGCGCCTCGAGCGCGGCCTGGCGCGGGTGCCGGTGGCCGTGGTGTGCGGGCTCGCCGGCGTCGGCAAGTCCAGCCTCGCGTACGCGGTCGCCGCCGGGTGGCGCGGCCCGACCGTGCACGCGCGGGTGGCAGGCGCGGAGCTCGCCGCGGTGGTCGACGACCTCCGCCGCGCCCTGGCACCGGCGGCGGCCGAGCTGCGCACCGACGACGAGCGCTGCCGCGCGCTGGCGCGGGCGCTCGACGAGGCCGGCGCGCTGGCGGTGATCGACGACCTCCAGGTGCTGCCGCCCGACGCGCAGGTGCGCCTGCTCGGCGCGCTCGGGGCGCGGCTGGCGCGCGGGCGGCTGATCGCGACGTCGCGCGAGCGCCCGGCGTCGGCGCAGGGCTACGATCGCGTCGAGATCCACCTCGGCGGCCTGCCGACCCGCGCGGCGCGCGCCCTGTGGAGCGCCCTCGACGAGCTGCGCGGCCCGAGCGCCGGCTTCCAGCGCGCGTTCGACGCCACCGGCGGCAACCCGTTCCTGCTGCGGCGCCGCCACGCCGGCGATCCGTCGGGGCCCGATCCGCTGGCGGCGGCGGTGGCGCAGCTCGCGCCGGACCGGGCGCGCCTGCTCGGCGCGATCGCCCTGGCCCGGGTCCCGCTCGGCCCTGGCGAGCTCGCGGCCATCGCCGGCGGCGATCCGCGCCCGGCGCTCACCGACCTGCACCGCGCGCTGCTGATCGACGTCGACGGCGGCGGCCACCCGCTGGTGCACGAGCTGGTGAGCGACGCGGCGGCCGCGACCCTCGGCGACGCGCGCGCCGGCGTCCACGCCGCGCTGGCGGCGGCGCTCGCCGACGATCACGGCGTCGCCGCGATCACGGCGG
>JADMIO011285672.1_pt1 | contig 16923 bp, 21 predicted proteins | sample 8958161 | NCBI WGS metagenome assembly JADMIO01 (sample SAMN16585339, study PRJNA669376) | soil metagenome | isolation source: Crop rotation soil | place: USA: Cullars Rotation, Alabama | collected 2011
CGCGACAACTTGTCCACGTGGAATTCTAAGCTTAGGATCCCAATGTGCTGGAAAGGTACGGAACGCATGAGGTCGACGGCCAGCGGTATCACGAGCTCGATACCAAGCACCGGATGAACCCCGTCGTCACGACGACCCACCCGCGTACCGGCGACGTCGTAGAGAGCACCCTGCACTTCGTCGAGAGCGCAGAGTTCATCGATGAGACCGCCCGGGAGACGTTGCCGGCGGCTGGCATCTCGATGGTGGACTTCTCCGACGGTCTGCTCGCCGTACCTCGCCGAGGTGACTTCGCCACATATATGGAGACTGGCGAGATTACCGGGGCCTGACCTGTCCCCCACACCGGACCGGTTTCGATGTGGAGCCGACCTGACTGTTGCTATGACCAGGCTGTGCCTGCCCGGTGGGTCCCGCTCCATCCGTGCGAGGGCGAGCGAGCGCACCGATACGTGAACCCGACGTTGGCTACGCTCGCTCACTTCATGTCACCGGTACAGCCGGGGTTACAGTGCTCGCAGAACTGGCCAGGGTCATTCGTACCGAGCCTGCGCCACCACCAGTGGTTGCTCGTGGCTCGGGTTAAGCAGCCCCCGGCAGCTCGACTATTCAGGATGCGTCCGCAAGACCGCGGCTGGCCGATGGGAATCCACCAAGTCTCGAGGTCCAGGCAGGCAGATCCTGTTGGCACGCTGGGTCGATTAGGTGACGTGCACCGATCAAGTTAGAGTCGATCAAGTTGAGACAACAACACGTAGCCAGGCCACAATCTGAGGCCCTGTCGCTGCACCGCCCTCCCACCGGTCGATCCGGCACCGACGCTCAGTCGTCGTAAGCAAAGCCGCACCGGAACTTCATCCACACTTCTCGGCCGCCTGCTCCGCGCGGGCCAGGCCACGCACCGATTAAGGAACCCTATGACTCTTCATTCAGACACCAATGTTCGTCGAGATAACCCCACCCGACGGATCAGCACCGAGACGAAGTCGTCGTACAAGACCACTGAGTTGATCGTTTACATCGCGGCCGTCATCGGCGTCCTCGTCGCATCTGCGATGGTCGACTCAGGCGATGACGGTCAGGGCTTCAGCGCCGATAACGCTTGGCTCTACGTGACCCTGCTCACCATCGGCTACATGATTAGTCGGGGTCTGGCCAAGTCGGGAAGCCGCGAGCCCTACGACGACGACACGTCGAACCACTGAAATAACGAGTCAACGTGAGCGCTAGACGGATTCGTCCCCTCGGGGGCACCCCCGGATGTCTGGCAATGATCTTGATATCCGTGGCGGCGTCAATCCTGTTGACCATCGCCGTCAATCTGATCGGCCGCTGACAGCTGCGTTGAGAACCGCCCGTCTCTGCTAGTGGAGGCGGGCGGTTCTGCCTTCGGCTGGCGAGTGCGATGCATCGACCATCAGGTCACAGCTGGCAACGGCGTCGTCCAGCTCGCCGCAGCCAAGTCCTGAGCTATTGCAACGTCGATGCGCTGTGCTTTTGCGCTCGGACGAGGTCGCGCGCGATGTCTCGCAATTTGCGGTTGGATTGGCGGCTAACTTGCTTGAGCGCAGCAAAAGCCTCGTCTTGGCTGAGTTGCCTGCTCGCCATGAGGATGCCGATCGCAGCACCGATCTCCCTGGACGAACGCAACGCCTGCTCCATCTGCTCGGCGTGCTCACGGCTGAGGACACCATCGGCCTGGAGCTCGGCGATCATCTCGCGGTCTATGGCCACATCCGCCTCCAACTGGTCCACACGCTTGTGTTCAGCGTCGGCACGGTCACGCGTGGCAGCAGCCTCATCAGCAGATACGTCTGCACGATGCTCTAGTTCGTCGATGTCAGTCCGGTTGCCGGTCACCCGGTCGCTCATGGCATCGATCTGGCGCTGCAGATCCGCTTCTCGATCGGAGTCCTTGGCGTCCATGCGTCACAGTATGCACGCGTTGTGAGTGCGGGAGCGGTCAAGTTCGGCCAACGCGGTGATCACGGACGCGCCATCACCGCGGGCCGATCGCGTTCCCCGACGGGCGCTCGAGACCGCTTTCTGCCATGTGTCTATATAACCAACTTATAGTTGTTGCTCACTAGCGCGACTTTTTTCGGATCTGTTTACCTTCGCCCTCTTCGGGCACACCAAGGTACGACGCGATTGACCCCGCGGGATCCGTCGAGTTGAGGCAGGAGCGTCGAGACAACTGCGTTGTTGCTGAGAACCGTCTGACCCAAGTGTTTGGGTCAGACGGTTCCTTTCGTTTGGTCCGGAGCAGTTGAGGCGCAGTGGGTGCGGTGACGCCGGCGACCGAAATCGTCGGCGTCACCCGGCGCGGTCCGAGGCCATCGGAAGGCCGCGCCAGTGACTTAACGAGTCCGCCGAGCCCGCGTCACGCCGTCGCCGTGAGTACCGCAGGAAATGCTTGTCCGACTCAGACGATTACGCATTCCCAAGCACACCGAGTAGGTGCACACTGAGCCCACGTCCCCGGTCCTCCGGACCAGGTACGCGCAACATGATTGGAGAACCGCCCGCCCGCTGGGGTGTGAGGGGAGCGGGCGGCTTCTTCTCAAGCAATGTGGCGACGCGAAAGATTGGGTATCAATCGATCCACGGCCACCCACTCGAGGTGGCGCATGCCGACCCTGACGCTGTACCGGACGTAGCCCAACCAACCGACTTCGTCACGTCGCCACGCCTCAAGGCTCCGGTGTGCCACACGTCGTCCTGGCGAACCAGAACGGGCTTCGGTGGATCGCCGGCAAGCATTCTCGAAGGCGAGCGCCGAACGCCCACCCCGGCAGCGCCATCTTGATCGGCTGTTCAGTTTGGTGCATCGGATCAGCTTCGGTGGGCATTAATCCGGTATGAACGAGGTGAGCCGCGAGAACATTCAGGCGCGCATTGACGCGTTAGAGGCGCAGGCCAGTCTCGACCGTGAGCAGATCGAAACGCTGCTTGCCGAGGTCGCTGCCGACCGTGAACAGATCGGCAAGATGGTGGCTGATGCCCTGCTCGGTGAGGAGCGGTTGCACCGAACAAGGGATGTTGTTCAACGGCAAAGACGGCACACTCGTTTTTCATGCGCGCCGGCACAGGTACGGCGCAACAAGTGTTTTGACGTTGGATCATTCGTTGCAGCGGAGCATGAATGTGCAACCGACGCTCGACGACTTTGGAATGGTCAACGACCTCACGGCCACGATCAGGAACGGCTACTCCGTCCGTGTCGTGGATGATGCCAGCGTCGCCAACTACGGCCTCTATCAGCAGTCGGTGGACCTGTTGACGACGTCGCAGTATGAGGCGGACGACTTCGCCAACTGGATCGTCAACCTGTACGGCACACCGAAAGTCCGTGTTCCGTCCGTCACTGTGGATCTGGTGGGGCAGACATCCACGGCTCTAACCACGTCCCTGCTCAATCTCGAGCTGGGCGACAAAATCACCTTCACCAACCTCCCCAGCCAAGCGCCAGCCTCGACGATGAGCTTCTTCGTTGAGGGCTACACCGAGACGATCGGCTACCAAACCCACAAGCTGACCCTGAACCTGTCACCTACAGACGTGTATGACGACGTGTGGATCCTCGGCGTCTCAACCCTCGGCAACAACACAGTCCTCGGCTACTAACGCTCTCGCGGCATGTTTCCCCTTTACTTGTCTGGGCACTGACAGAACACGACAAGGTTGACTCCGCGGGATCCTCCTGGTTGAGGAAGCAACGTCGAGACCAACTGCGTTGTTGCTGAGAACCGCCCGCGCTACTCGGGGAGCATTCTGAGGGGGCGGGCGGTTCCCTTTTTGCGGGCTCGTGTCCGGCCACGAGGGGGCGGGAGGGCGACGGACACTGCCTACGTCCAACCGTGTGACGGTACGCCTCGTGTCAACCCCGTGGCTTAGCGTCATGAACTGGTCCTGGCGCCGTCTCATTCATGTAGCCCACGTTGAGGGGCGTTCTCGGTTACGCCAAGCGGCCCGCCTCCCATCCCCGGGAAGGCGGGCCGCTTCACGTCGCGAACCGCGAAGAGCCCTGCCGTCGGGGGGACGGGCAGGGCTCCTCTGGGCGCCGGGCGGGCCGCGTGGCTCCACCCAGCAACTGTTCAAGTACCCCTATGCGAGCCCGGCAAAACTGCGCCCTCGGGCTCTCGGTTGCCGCAACGGTCCCCCCAACGGTCGTGGTCACTTCGTCTGCGATCTAGTCGATGTGTGCGACACTGGCAGTACGACTGGGTTGAGCCCGCGGGATCGGTCTTGTTGAGGCGTCGGCGTTGACACAAACTGCGTCTTTTGCTGAGAACGGCCTACCCCTGAGTGCTCAGAGGTAGGCCGTTCCTTTTCGGCTGGTGTATCGGGCGGCCCGGGGGCTAGGGGTGCCCGCCCGATACAGACCAATCCTATTCTTGGCATCAACAAATCGCCGGCGCCAATCGCGCTGAGGCAAAAATGTCGGTGGCTCGATTGGCGCTAGGGCGCTGAGGGCGCAGTGTGGGAGTCGCAACGGTCCGCCCCGGATCCCTGTACCGGCGGCGGACTGTTTCATGTGGGCGTGTCAGGAGCTGCCAGATCCTGCAGCACGCATCGCTGCCCGTCCTTCCTTCACTGCGGTCAGGGCGCGGATAGCTTCTTCGAGCACCCAGTCCGAGCACAGGTTGTCATGGACAAGGACGTCCGTCGCGTAGCCGTCTGGTTCGTCGGACACGTTCACAAAGACCGGGTGGCCGCTCTGCGTGAGACGGTTCGCTGAGTCGAACCAGATGCGCCCGGTGCCATCCTGAACCGTGATCCCTTCGCCCGTGCTCGCGAAGCTGATACAGGGCCTAGCCTTGAAGTCCCCGTTAAGGAAAAAGCTGACGATCTCGACGCCCGACGTGGGGTCGTCTTGGCTGATCTTTTTCGATGTGGGGCGTTCTTCGGTGGTGGTCATAAGTGTTGCCTTTCCGGGCTAGTGGGCCTCGGAAGGTCTGGGGCACTCTCGGGGTTCTGAGACCGCGCTTTGGAGTGAAACCCTGGTCTGACCTGCATGTTTCTGAGTGGGCGATACTGGGTTCGAAAGAGAATCGGCCCCCCAGCCTGACCTGGGAAAACGTCGCCTGACCTGGGAAAACGCTGCGGAAATGAGTGGAAGCGACTACCCTGGAATGGCAACGTGATTGGGCTGGCATTGGGCACGACACGTGACCACCATGGAGGCGATGTTGGCGAGACCGAAGTCGAGGGCGTGCGCGGTGTGTGGGTCGAAGGCCCACCCCGACGGCATCAGGCACCTCCCCTCGCGCCGCTACCAGGCGCGGTTCCTCGCCCCGAGCGGCAGACGCCACACCAAGACCTTCCAGACCACCAAGGACGCCCGGTCCTGGCTGAACCAGCAGCACGCCGACATCTCCAGCGGGAGGTTCTCGCCGCGCGGCGCTGACGCCGAGGCGATCACGTTCTCCGACTACGCCGACCGCTGGCTGACCACCCGCAAGGTGAAGGGGCGCGGGCTGGCCGAGCGCACTCTCAGCGGCTACCGCGACCTGCTCGACCGCTTCATCCTGCCCACCTTCGCGACCGTCCCGGTGCACCTGATCAACCGCGACGACGTGGACCGCTGGTACGACCGGACCGCGATCGACCGCCCGACCTATCGGGCCAAGGCATACAGCCTGCTCCGCACGATCCTCGCCTCCGCCGTCGACGACGAGTACCTGCTGGTCAACCCGGCCAGGATCCGAGGCGCGGGACAGACCGAGCGCCGGCACAAGGTCCGACCGGCGACGCTGGCCGACCTCGAGGCGATCACCGATGCGATGCCGCCGCGCTACCAGCTGCTGGTACAGCTCGCGGCCTGGTGCGCGCTGAGGTTCGGCGAACTCACCGAGCTCCGCCGTGCCGACGTGGACACCAAGGACGGCGTGCTCCGGGTCCGCAGAGCCGTGGTGATGGTGGACGGCCGCTTCGTGGTCAAGGCACCGAAGTCCGCCGCCGGTGTCCGCGACGTGGCGATCCCGCCGCACCTGCTGCCGATGGTCCGCGAGCACCTGCTCGCCCACACCGCGCCCGGGCCGGACGGCCTGCTGTTCCCCTCGCGGAACAGTCCGTCCCAGCACCTGCGCCAGTCCTCCCTCGCGAGGGTCTACTACCCCGCGCGCTCGGCTGCCGGTCGCCCCGACCTCCGGTTCCACGACCTCCGGCACACCGGCGCGGTCCTCGCCGCGCAGACCGGCGCCACCCTGGCCGAGTTGATGGGACGGCTCGGCCACTCGACCTCCACCGCGGCGCTGCGCTACCAGCACGCCGCCGCCGACCGGGACGCCCTCATCGCGACCCGGCTGTCCGCACTGGCCCAGGCCCACGAGGGCGACACGGCGGGAGGCCCCGAGAGGTGAGACAAGCGGACCGGGCGGCGCGCGAACGCCCCCGGTCCTGGACAGCGAGATTGGAGTCTCGATGCCGTTGACGAGCATAGGCCCCTGCCCGACGTGCGACCTCAAGCACCGACCCGAGTGGGCGGGAGGTGATTGCCCGCCGACCTCGATGATCGAGGCGGCCCGCGCCCACATCGCCCGCAGCGAGTGGATCTTCGCCAAGACGATGAGCGAGAACCCGCACTGGTACACCGTGCTGTTCCACGTCCACGGCCCCGACCGCGACGACTACATCGCGCTGCGCACGCTGATCACCAAGTACGGCTGGGACCGGCGCTGGCACGGACGGCGCTGGCGGACCTTCTCCCTCGACGGCTACGACTACTGGCAGATCCATCCGGTGATCAACCGCAAGCCCACGCCCGAGGCCGGGTGGGAGGACGACGACGACCCGCTGGTGCTGTTCTGAGCAACCATGCCGCGCGGCTACTCCTCGAAGTCTCCCTTGCGCCGCGCCACATACGGCACTGGCGGTGTCCAGTAGACGCCCTCGATGTCCCCGAACCGAAGCCGATTGAAGGCTTCTTGGCAGTTGATCGCGATGGTGGTCGCCAGGGCCTCGACGTCAGTGATGAGCACTCGCGACACAAGTTCGCGCCTGGCTGCGATCTCGCCGTTGAGGATCGACCAGAACTCGAGCCAAGGCTCCTCCTCGGTCGCCGACATCGAGACATGGCCACTGTGGATCTGGCCGAGGCGCGGATCCTCCACACCGTGGGGGAACCAAATCTGCGCCATCCATTCGAGGACGCCGTGGCGGTCGGCAGCCGCATAGTCCACGTCCATGCCGAGCTTCTCGATGCCGTGCTGGAAGCCGCTGGTGAGTAGAGGGATCCACGGCGGGAAGTAGAACGTGGTCATCGGACCTCCACTCCCCAGCCCGGCGGCATGATGGCGCGCTCCGGATAGCCGTTCGGCAGCAGGTACTCGATGCCCGTCCCGCCCAGCACCCATCGCGGCCCCTTGATCACGTCGATGAGGGCGGGGTCGAGCCAGAGGGCGTAAGACCGGAGGAGGTGCGGGGCTGGCAGCGCCAGGGCCGAGAGGAGGTCCTCTGGCGAGTACGGCGTCGGCGTGACGAACACCTTGCCGGATGAGCCCTTCTCGTGAAAGCGGGCGATGTCCACGTATCTGAGGAGTGCGCGCCCGGCGAGTTCGGCAGCAACATCGGCACCTGCGCGATTCGGCATGGCGCCGATCGAAACGCTCGGGTGGGCGACCAGTGCCTTGTACAGCATGATCGAGTCCTGCTTGGTCGCGAACAGAGCGGAACTCACGCCGATACCTCCATGCGCTCAGGGTAGCGATCGGCCGCACAATCGCCGTCAGCGAAGTGTGTCCGGAAGTGTGCCCGCCCCCTAAAGGGGGGCGGGGGCACATTTACGGGACACACTTCTCGCGGCTGCGAAAGTGCCTGAGAATGCCGCACAGCCACGCTCAGCCGTGGGAGAATGGGAACGAGGAAAGGGTGCGCGCCTCGACATCCAGCGCATCCCGTGCGACAGGGACAACCCCGCCAAGACGCGGCAGCACGTTAAGCGGCTCCCCCAGCCGGACCACGGCTCGGTGAAACCTCGTGGTCTTCACTGAGGAGTTATCCATGTCCCGTCGCTTCGCGACCCAGCAGCAGGCCGCTGCGCGCTTCCAGGTCAGCGTCAAGACCATCAGGAACTGGATCAGCAAGGGCCTGATCACCGGCTACCGGCTGCCCGGCGCCCGGGCCGTCCGCGTCGACCTCGACGAGTGCGAGCGGGTGATGTCCACCATCCCCGCGACCATCGCCAGGCCGAACAAGCCGGCCTTCGGCCCCAACGCCCGGATCGTCACCGTGGTCCCCGCCGTCAGGCCGACACCCGAGGGCGTTGCCGACCCGGCGGCTGCCGAAGGCGGTGGACTGAGATGAGCCACAACGCCGACGACAGCAGCATCACCGTGCCGGAGCCGACGATAGACCCGATCGACGCCGACTTCGTGGCCTCGCCATGATGCCGAGGCGTTGCGAGCAGTGCGGCAACACCTACGGCGGCGAGGGGAAGCGGTTCTGCTCGTGGGCCTGCTGGAACGACTGGCTGGCGGTGCGGAGAGCGGTGGCGGCCGACACCCCCCTGCCGCCGGAGCAGATCATCGCCGAGGCCAACGCCGCGCTGACCGCGCTGCAGGCGGTGACGACAGACGAGCGCCCCGGCCTGACAGAGGGCCGGGGCAGTGTCCACACCCAAAACGAAGAGAGGACAGCACCATCATGACAGAGCACGACGACAACGACGAGGGGCCGATCACCGGCTCCGACGACACAAGCAGCCGACGCTGTCGAGGCGGGAGCAGCCGGAGCGGGTGGCGATGCAGGTACTGAGGGCCGCGGGCAGCGAGGGCATGTCGGAGGAGGACGTGCTCGAGGCGATGGCGGCGATGGAGACCATGGCGAGGTACGCGGCGCTGTACGCGTTGTGGGTGGACTGCGAAGTCGAGGTGGCATGGGACAGCGAGGCCAAGCAGTTGGCCTGGGGGCTGGTCAGCGACGATGAGGAGGAGAGCCGATGAGCCTCAACATCGATGTCGACCAGATAGTCGGCGTGCTGCTGGCCGACGGGTGGCACGAGGTCAGCGACTTCTACATCGACGCCGTCGAGTTCGTGGTCCGGGTCCCGCGCGGGAACTGGCGCGACATTGAGTCGGAGTGGGGCGACGGTGCAGGGTTCTCGTGCACGGAGCGCATCCACGGCCTTCCGCCGACATCGCTGAGTGGGCCGATGTCGTCGATCCTCGCAGTGCGAGAGGAGACGCGTCGATGAGCGCGCCGGACCTGATGCTGGAGCAGCGGATCGACCAGGCTCGGACCTGGCTGCACGAGATGCTGGGCGTGCCCGGCGAGTCCGGCCGGGTCAGGCTGGTGCTCCTCGGCCTCGACGAGCGAGGCGAGCGCAACGCGTGGAACGAGCTGGTGCCCGGCTTCCGCTACGACAGCGGTCGGTTCGCCGGGCTGGTCGCCGACCACGCGGAGATGCTCGACGCGCTGGCGTCGTCGGTGGTGACCTCGGCCGACGACGGCAACGACGTGTTCGCCTGCGCGTACCCGCACGCGTCGGCCTGGCCCGGGTGCGCTACCTGGGGGCCTTCGCGACCGCGTCGGGCAGCATCGACGACGACGGGGCGCCGCACGGCCACGCCTTCGCCCGGCTGGACCGGACGGTGACCGCCGCCGAGCACCGGGCGCTGTGCCGGGCGATGGGCACGTTCCTCGACGCCGAGCACCACGACACGTCGAAGGTCAACGACAACGACGTGCTGCGGCCGACCGGCACGCTCAACCACAAGACCGACCCGCCGCGGCCGGTGACCTGGCTCATCCGACCGGACGACGTCGGGGTGGCGACGCACTCGCCCGAGATGCTGGCCGGGCTGCTCTCGCTGACCTGGCCCATCGTCGAGTACGAGGAGGCGAACGCGACACTGGAGCCGGTGACCGCGACGGTGACCCAGGCCCGCCTCGACGGCCTGGTCCGGGCGGTGCGCGGGGCCGACGCCAAGGACGGCAACAACGCGCTGCACTGGGCCGGGTGTCGGCTGGGCGAGATCTACGGCACCGACTCCGAGGCGGCAGCCGACGCGATCGAGATGCTGGTCGAGGCGTACCTGGGCCGGGACAGCTCGCGACACACCAGGACCGAGGCCGAGGCGACGATCCGGTCCGGGATGCGGAAGACGGCGACGGCGACGGCGATCGAGATCGAGATCGTGGAGGCGGCGCCGGTGACGCCGAGTCTGCCCGCCGACATCGAGCGGTGCCCGATGCACGCCCAAGCCTTGAAGTGGGACTGCCCGCTGTGCCTGGTGGTGCGGCCCCAGATCGAGAGGTACGGCCGCGCGAGGGCGGTGCTGCGGGAGGCCCAGGCCGACGCCGACCCCAACGCCTGGCGCTCGGTCGACCTCTCGCTGGCGCCGGACCTGCCCGAGCCGACCATGATGACCGCCGAGCCGTGGGAGGGCGGCGACGAGCCGCTGTCGCTGTTGCGCATCGGTCTGATCGGAGCAGTGCACGGCAAGTCCGGTGGCGCGAAGACGACGCTGGTGCACCTCGCCGGCGCCCAGGAGGTGAGGAAGGGCGGGCTGTACCTGGTCGTCGACCACGAGATGGGCGAGTCGCTGACGAAGGACGCGCTGCTCGAGCTCGGGCTGAGCCGCGACGAGCTGCACGAAGCGGTGATGTACGTCGACGATCCTCCGGCGATCAGCGAGATGTACTTCGAGGACTTCATGGCCGACCTGGTCACACGGGAGGACGCGACCGGGCGGAGGCTCGCGCTGGGCAACTGGGACTCGCTGTCGCGGGCGATGGGCAAGGTGCCGGGTGCCTCGACCAACGACGAGCTCCAGGTCAATGCCTGGTACGACTCGCTGCCGAGACGAGTGCTGAGGCAGCGGCCGGAGTCCTCCCAGGTGACCGTCGACCACCCCGGCCGCAAGGACGGGGCGGACGCGATCGGGTCACACGCCAAGGGCGCCGGCCCGGACTGGCGGATGTGGGTCAAGTCGGTGCAGCCGTTCGACTTCGTGACCAGGACCGGGAGATCGACGCTGGTGATCCCCAAGTTCCGTGGCAACCGGACGGTCCCGCTGCACGCCGAGGTCGCCGAGACGGTGGTGCTCGACGGAGCGTTCCGGCTGCGGCGGATCAAGCCTTCGAGCAAGCACGAGGTGGGCGTCGACCTCGGCACGGCGATGGGCCGGACCAAGTGGGAGATCGAGATGATCGAGGCGCTGCGCGAGGCCGGGACGGACGGCTTGCTCGGCTCGTCGCTGACCGGCGGCGGCGAGTACAACGACGTCCGCAAGGACGTGCTGGAGAAGCTCTTCGAGCGACGGATGGTTTGGCGACGCAAATCCGGGAACGGCTGGCGCTACTGGCTGGCCGAGTTCGCTCCCGGCGACGCCGAGTGCCTCATCGGCTGAGTCGACCTGGCCGCTGTTTCTGGAAGGTCGAAACCGCAGGTCAGAGCGAGTTTTCAATACTCTCTTTAGGAAAACGAAAAACGAAAACTTCCGTCAGCGACGGCGGCCGGCGCGCATCTGAGCATTGGCCTGAGCCCGCGCGACCTCGACCGCCTCGCGGTGCTGCCGGGCGTGAACGTGCTCGGCCAGACTCGGGGCGCGATCGGCCCTCGTGGTCTGCGCGTCCCACTCGGTGGGACTGGCGGTGAAGTCCTCGGTGCCCTTCTCGTGGCCCATGATCGTCTCCTTCTCTCGCACCCAGTATCCCGCGACTCCGCTGTCGAGGTCGAGGCTCCGCGCCCGGATCGAGACGGTCTGGTGTCAGTAGTACGGTTGCTGAATCTCGTTCTCGGCGACACCGTGTCCCCTCATCCCGGACAGCCTGGACGCCTCCTCCCGCCCGGCCTAGCCTGGCCCCATCACCGTCAGCCGCTGGCGCTCCCCGGGAGTCTTTGGTAGGGCCCAGCGCCGAACGAATCTAGAGCCGCCATACGGATGCGTGGAGTGCGCAATCGGACGGGTGACGATCTCGCTTAGCCCGGTGGTGTCGCAGTCACACATGGTGGCCCCGCGACGGCACGCCAGTGGCGGGAGTTCACGAGCACAGCAACGGCGGCGTTGACCCTAGCCGTACCCGCTGCTTGCCGAGTGCACAGCCTCGCCCCCAAGTGTGTAGTTGGACCCGTAATCAATCTGATGGAGTGGTAGCGGTCAGGGATCCGTTTCGAATGAGCGCGGAGCGCGTGGCGCTGGCGGTTCGAGGTCGACGCCCCTCGCCAGAAGATACTTATCAGCGCGCTCGGCGAGCTTTTTGAAGTACGGCCACGGCCGCCACCCGTTGTGTTGTTCGCGGTAGTCGATGAACGGCTGAGCAGCTACCCACGCGCGACATATCGGCTCGGCCCAGAGATCCATGATGTCGGGCTCAGGCAGATAGCCTCGCTCCAGGTAGAGGCCCAGCATGTCAAAGTTCGCTATTGCGCGATTGATGGGCTGGTAGATCTCCTGCGGGTAGTCACGGACAGAGGTGCCGAAGTATTCATACAACAGGTAGCGCCCAGTCGACGCATCCTCGGCGACGAGCGTCTGATGGACCGAGAGGAGCAAGTCCCGAGCATCGCGATTCTCGGCTCGGGAAACGTCACGGCGATACCGATGCTCGAGTCGGTAGAGGTTCAATCCTCCCAGCGCGAGTGCTACCACTGACAGGGCGATACTGATCCAAGTTGAGGTGGCGACGCCGGAAGGTGTAGTCGTGGCCGATGTCGACGAGATAGTGGCGGCTAACACAGGGGCCATTATCACCAAGAGTCAACACAACCGATGCGGTATCAGCCACAAATCAGCGACGCGTCGGTCAGCCACTGGCAGTCTTCAGTGCGGCGCGGCGGCGCTGTTGACCTAAGTCTTCATGCAACGTGCGGCGGCAGCCGACTCACACACCGAACACGGTCAGAGTGCTGGCCAAGGTGCAGCGTTATCCTCGCCGCACGGTCTCGCAGTTGACCACGACATCGACGGCGTCGACGTTGGCGATGTCGGTGGTCCCGGAGCCGCATAGGCCGGCCAAGACCAAGGGCGGCGCCCTTCGTGACTGACCGTGGTCTGCTACTCCGTAATGTCGCGACCGTGCATGGTCAGCGCCCAGATGATCACAACGTCCAGCACGATGATCAGCATCGACCAAAACGGCTGGCTCCAGCCGATAAGAAACGCGAAATTCGCGACCGCGCTGAGCCCGGCGACGAAGACTCCGACCGACCGGGCGAGCACCGAGCCGTAGAAGACCCCGACACCAGACGCCACCAACACCACGCCGATCAGCAAGTGGATCCAACCCCAGGTCGTGACGTCGAAGCTGAACACGTAATCCTGTCCAACGGCGTAGACCTTGTCTTCGAGGATCGCTCCGAATCCTGCGATCATCTGGAAGAACCCGGCCACGGCCATGATCACGCCCGCGAAAACCGTGAACCCGACCGCCACCCCGCTTCGCTGCACACTCATGCGAACCCCTTTCGTGTCAACGCCCAGCGGGCATCACCAGACACACGCTAATACCAGCCGGGGGGCCTAACGGGCACGACTCGCCACCGATAGACGGTTCGCCCCTGGGTGAGCTCACCGGAATCCCGCGCGCTCAAGCCGATGAGCGCAAGCCCTGATCGAGCGATACGAGCGGTCCGTTGTCGCGCCTGAAGACCTTTCGCACGACGGAGCCGCTGCGCTCGACCCAATGAATATGGGTTTCGCAGACGAGGACGACTTGGAGGCTCCTTCGCGTGCGCTGGATCGACAACCGAGACGTTGAACGGGCAGTGGCCGAGATGGTGTGAGTACTCACGCCGTAAGGTGCATGACAATGACTGACGTTGTGTTACGTGTTCGGCTCACAAGCGGTGACCATCTAGACGTTACCTATGACGAGCCCGACACGATCGGCGACGATGACATCATCGAGCACGCCGTGTTGGCGCTCGGAGAAGCCACCGGCGTACTCCGCTGCAGACACGGTGACCGGCTTCTGGTGCTCTACGCAAGAGGCGTTGCCGCCGTAGAGGTGGCGCCACGGGGCGCGGTTCTGTAACGACATCCTCTGGCCTCAGGTCTTCGTGGTTCGCCAGGTGCCCGCCCGCGATGCTCGATCGCCCATGCTCGGGAACGCCCTCAACTGCCGCGATCCGCGCTCACACCGGTGAGTGGGTGTCCTAGCCTTGACTAGCCGTCCGCACGCAAGAACGATGGTCAGAACCTCACTTGCGTTGGGAGGCCAAGGAGGGAAGACATCGATGGGTGATCAACCGACTGCACTCGACATCACGTTCAACGCCACCCTGGGACGGGTGCGTGAAGGCGATACCTGGACGTGCGTTCAGATGCCTGGCTCGGCGGAGGCCTTCGGGACCCGCGGTCTGGTCAAGGTTTCCGGCACCATCGACGGCGAGCCATTTGACGGCGCGTTCATGGCCTTGGGCGACGGTACCCACAAGCTGCCAGTTGCTGCCAAGGTGCGGCAGGCGATCGGGAAGAGCGATGGCGACGAGGTGACCGTCCACCTCACTGCTCGTCGCAACTGAGACGAGCGAGGACAACACCCGACATGGAGGGCTGTGCTACATCCGCCGCATTCATCTGCCGCGATCCGCGCACTGATCTGCCGCTGCCCGGTAGTGCCGGGTTCAGACAGCGGCCTTCGTGAACCCGGCGACGCCGTCGTGTCTCGTCACCGCAAACGCGGTGACGAGAGGACGGGTCGGATGTCGTTGGTCCCGGCCCAAAGTACGGGTCGGAGGTCACCATCAGGGCAGTCCGGCTTACACCTGGTCGTTTTCAGGGACTGTCGGACGGCATGGCCGCGGCGCTACCAGCATTGTGGCGGAGGACCGGGACGCGCCCTGATCGCGCGGCGACTCTCGGACCTCGCCTAGCTGTCCGGAGCAGCCGCTCATGCCGATGCCAGGCGTCAAGCGATGTAGTCGTCCGAGGGCGCAGATCGCCTCAAGCCCCAGAGCTCCCCGTCGGCGCGCGACGAGGAGCGCTGCATTGGACTGCGGACCGGTCTGCTCCTGAGCACCTGCTAGGGAGTGACCGGGGTCAGGAACGCTCCCATCGGTTCGAAGTCGAACTGGAAGTTGTTGACCACGAACGCGTCAACCGCGGTCTCTGTGGGCGCCGTAACTCCGCTTCCGAGGCCGAAGTAGACGCCGGTGGAGATGGCGGGCACTGCGGCGTCAGCGTCGGCACTCGCGTCCAGTGCTGAAACGACTTCGGTGTAGGTACACGGGTCGTCCTGGGTGCATCCGATGTCGGTTCCTTCGTCGCCCGTGAGATACCAAGCGTTGTCCGCCAGAGCGTCCGCATGTGTCTCCCATCCGGTCGCGCCGGCTTCCGGTTGATGGATGAGAGTGGTGAACTCCAGGCCGCCACCGGGGAGGGCGTCGCTGACCAGGTGAGGGTCGATCTCGATCCGAAGAGAGGGTCGGACCAGCGGCGGGTCGTCGGCGTTGTACGTCGCGTAGCTCAAGTCGGTGATGTCCTCAAGCTGGAAGCCCGCGAAGTCGAACGAGTTGCCGAAAGCTGCTAGGTCAGCCGTGCCTGTCACAAAGAGCCGCAGGCTTCCGTCGCCCAGCGGCTGGCCGCCCGGGCCAGCCTGGAACTGGCTCTCGGCCGCGCCGGTCTGGTTCCTGAGCACCGTGCCCCAGAGCGCGTTGGGGAACGCTACTGCGCCGGGCGCGATCTTGCTGGCGGTAACGGACCCGTTCGCAAGGTCCGAGGAACCGATGGTCCCGTTCTTGATGTCGGTGCTGGTGACCGAACCATCTATGAGCTCGCTGGTCCCGACTGAGCCAGCCGCCAGGTCTTCAGCCTTGAGCGAGTTCTGCTTGACGTCTGCTGAGGTCAGCGTGTTGTTCTTGACGTCTGCGGACGTCAGCGAGTTGTTCTTGACGTCGCCGCTGTTGACAAGCTTTGCCGCGTTGGCCATGCCGGCGGCGATCAGGACGAGAAGAAGTGCTGATATGACGATGGTGCCTGGTGAGCGAAAGATTTTCCGCATAGCGCATCCTTAGCAAGAGATGCGGAGGGGGTTGCCCGTGGCGTCGGAGACCCCCCGAAATTGGGCCATGAGCGCGTCAACTCCACCCGTACGCGCTCCAGTCATGTCTCCACGTCCTCGGCATGGCTTCAGCGCCGCAAAGGACGACAATCTTCTCTGGGCACCATAGCGCTCCACAGGGGTGGCGGCCACCACGCGAGAGGCGAGGTATTTGCCGGGCGACCTTCCCCGACGTTCGGCACATGCCGCGGCGGGGCCTTCGGGGTGTCAACGACCTTCATCAGGTACTGCAGCAGCTCTCGTGCCAGATCCAGCGGTTCAGCGTTGAGGGTGCCGAAGGCCTCCGCTATCCGCGGCGAATGGTTTCGCAGTTCACTATGACGTCAAGCGTGTCGACGGTCGCGATGTCGGCGGTGCCGGCGCCGCAGTCGATCCGGTCGGCCACGCCGTCGCGCGCGAAGATGCGGTCGTTGCCTGCGCCGCCGTTTGCGACGTCGGTTCCTGCGCCAAGGGCGAGTTTGTCGTTGCCGTCGTCGCCGAGCAGCTCGTCGTTGCCCGCTGCGCCGGTGAGGTCATCGGTTCCGGTTCCGCCGGAGATGCAGTCCCCGGCGGCGCGTCCGTTCATGAGGTCGTTGCCACCGAGTCCGAACATGCGGTCGGCGAGGCGACCTCCGTCGAGGGTGTTGTTGGCGGCGGTGCCGTTGATGATGTTGGTTGCGGTATGGCAGGCGGTCCCAGCGACGATTTCGATCTGTAGGTTGCCACTTGAGGCGCTTGGGGTGCCGGCGTCGGTGGCGGTCGCGGAGACGCGTCGCGTGCCCTGCTGGAGTGGTGACGTCGTGATCGAGTATGTGCCTGCCGGTGAAGCGGCGGCCGTGCCTCGCGCGATGTCGTCGACGTAGACCGTCACGGTGGTGCCGCTTTCCAGCACAGTGGGATCCGAAGCTTGGAATTCACGTGACTTGAAGTCGCGGC
>JADMIO010768841.1_pt1 | contig 16919 bp, 19 predicted proteins | sample 8958161 | NCBI WGS metagenome assembly JADMIO01 (sample SAMN16585339, study PRJNA669376) | soil metagenome | isolation source: Crop rotation soil | place: USA: Cullars Rotation, Alabama | collected 2011
CCGAAGCCGCGCTTTTCCGGCGGCAGCTCGTCGATGCGCACATCATCGAGCCAGATGCTGCCCGCGCTGAGCGAGAGCAGTCCGGCGATGCAGTTGAGCGCTGTGGATTTGCCGCATCCCGACGGCCCCAGCAGCGCGATGAACTCGCCGCGGCGGATGGTGACCGTCAGGCCGTCGAGCGCCGCGACCTCGCGCTCGGCATGCGCGAAGCGGCGCGTGACGCCGTCGAGTCGCAGCTCGCTGAAGTCGTGTTTCAGATCAGAAATTGGTGACAGTCACCAATTACTTGGTCTTCTGCGCTCCTACTTGCTGATCCCAGATACGGAACGCCTCGACCTGCGCCTTGGCTTCGAGCGACTGCGTGTGCGGGAACTGTTTCAGCCACTGCTCGTACTCCGGGCGACCGTATTCGCCGATGGCGTCCTGGCTTTCCTTCGGTGCCATCGACAGCGTCACGTTCTTCACTGCCGGGCCGGGATAGAAGTAGCCCTTGTCGTAGGTCAGCGCCTGCGACTGCGGCGTGAGGAGCCACGCCATCAGATCGAGCACCACCGCCAGCTTTTCCGGCGGGATGCCTTTGGGCACCACCATGTAGTGCGCATCGTTCACCCACGTCATGCCCTTGAACGGCGTCACCTTGTAGCTTTTCGGCACGATGCCGAGGATGCGCGGGTTCAGGTCCCAGCCGGTCATCGTCACCGTCATGTCGCGCGAACCTTCGCCGATCTCTTTCATTACCGCGCCGGTGCCTGTCGGGTAGTACTCGATGCAGCTATTCAGCTCTTTCAGATAGGCCCAGGTCTTTTCCCAACCGTTAACGGGATCCTTCGGGTTTTTGTCGCCGAGGATATACGGCAGCCCCATGATGAAGGTGCGGCCCGGACCGGAATTGGCCGGGCGGGCGTAAAGGAAGCGGTTCGGGTTCGCCTTGCACCAGGTCAGCAGTTCCTGCGGCGTCGATGGCGGCTGCTTCACCTTGTCGGGGTTGTACTCGAGCAACGGGCCCGCCGGCATGAACGTGACCACCAGGCCTTGGTTCTGCGCGAGCTCCTGCATCTTCGCCGCCGGCTCCTGATAGTTCTGCATCAGGTTCGGAAACTTGCTCGCATACGTCGGCAGGATCGGGTTCCATAGGCCCTGCTCGATGCCGGCGGCGAGCGCATCGGTGCCCGTCAGGACGAGATCGATGTCAACGCGCTTTGCGCCTTGTTGCGCCTTGATCTTGCCCGGCAGCTCGGGCGCTGGCGCCTTGGTAAAGGTGATGCGCGAGACGAGGTTCGGGTGCTTCGCGCGGTAGTTCTCGATCGCGTCCTGCGTGAGCGCCAGATTGCCGGCGACGTCGACCACGTTCAGCGTGACGGGGCTCTTCGGCAGTGCCGGCGCCTGTGCCAGTGCGAGCGACCAGCCAAGCGTTGCGACTGCAGCAGCGATGATGCGTAGCATGGTTCCTCCTCGGCGGCGATTCTACTTCTTCACCTGCATGCGGATGATCCACGCCTTGAAACCCACCATCAGATCGGCGAGGAACTTGCGCGTCGTCTCGTCGGTGAGCTTGCCCTGCGCGTCGAACTTGCTCGGCGCGCTGCCAATGAACACTTCCGGCCGGGGCAGCACATGGCCCCAGAGCTGGCCGAGGATGCGGCGCAGGTCGTATTGAACGCGTGCGCCGCCCATCGGTCCCTGCGACACCGAGAAGATCGCGATCGGTTTGTCTTGCCACGACTGGTTGGGCGGACGAGAGGCCCAGTCGATCGCGTTCTTGAGTGCGGCGCTGAGCGAGAAGTTGTACTCCGGGCTCGCGATCAGCACACCATCGGCAGCGGTCACCTCGGCGCGAAAGCGCTTGGCGGATTCCGGCATGCCGGCATCGAACACATCCTGGTTGAAGATCGGGATGTCGTCGATCCGCGCGTACGTCATGGCCATGCCGGCCGGCATGAGCTCGGCGCACGTTTTCAGCGCTGCGGTATTGAACGAGCCTTTGCGCAGGCTGCCCGAGATGCCCAGTACTTTGAGATCCGCCATCTTGCGCTCCGCTTTGAGAAGCCGCGAGTGTAACGGCACGGCATGGGGTTTGCTGCATCTGTGTAGGAGGCACCATGAGAGCGAAACGTTTGAACGTATTGATCGGCGCCACGCTCCTAGCGTGGGCGACCGGGTCAGTGGGTCAGGCGTCCTACGACCAGGGCGAAACCAAGCGGTGCGCGGCCATGACTGGCGCGCAAAAGGAGCAGTGCCTGCGTGACGAGGCCAACAAGGCGCAAGGCACGACGCCCGAACAGTCGAGCGCCGGTGCCACGCGCGAGCCGGCCGCAGCTGCGCCAGGCGAGCGATACGGGCGTTCCCCGCATTGCGACACCATGACCGGCGATGCCAAGGAGAAATGCCTCGAGGCTGAGGCGCGCAAGGACCAAAGCCCGCCCGCTTCGGAGGCCAACGATTAATGCCCGTGACGGTGATGGAGGTCGGGATAGTGCGGGTGGCGATGCCTTAGCCGTCCATGCTCGTGCGGGTGCGTGTGTGGCTCGCGCCCGTCCCAGCCCTGGTCGTGCGCATGCTGATGATGCGCATCGTGCACGTGCTCATGTGTGTGCGCCACCGGCTCATGCACGTGCTCGTGTTCATGGCGCTCGGTCACATGTAGCCACACGCCGAGCGCCATCAGCGCCGCTGCAGTCCAGAAGGCTGGCACCGGCTGCTCGCCCAGCATGAGAAGCGCGAGCGCGGCGCCGAAGAATGGCGCGATCGAGAAATAGGCGCTCGTCCGGGCCGTGCCGAGGTCGCGCAGTGCCATGATGAAGAGCACCAGACTCACGCCGTAGCCGAGAAGACCGACGAGGCCCGCCGCCGCGATCGCGCCTGGCGCGGGCAGATGCGCTCCCATGGCGAGCGCAAGACCGAAGTTGGCGACGCCGGCGACGAGTCCCTTGAGCGCGGCCAGCGCCAGCGCATCGCCGCCCGAGACACGCCGCGTCAAATTGTTGTCCAGCGCCCAGGCGAGACAGGCGCCGGCGATAAGCAGCGGTCCTGACACTCCTTGCACCTCGGGCGTGTGCCATGCGAGCACGACCCCACCCGTGACGATCGCCGTCATCCCCGCGAACACGCGTCGGTCGACGTTCTCGCGAAAACCAATCCACGCAAGCGTTGCGGTCAGCACCGCTTCCAGGTTCAAAAGAAGGGAGGCAGTCGCCGCATTAGTGCGCGCGAGGCCATACATCAGGAGCGCCGGTCCGACGATGCCGCCCGCGACAATCGCGCCGGCAAGCCACGGCACATCGCGCGCCGCGACGTGTGGTACTCGGCGGCGTAACAGCAACCACGTTGCGAGCCCGATGCCGCTGCCGAGATAGAGCAGGGCCGCGACAGCGAGCGGCGAAATCGAGCCGACAAAGATTTTGGCGAGCGGCGTGCTCGCACCGAAAAGCGCGGCTGACAGCAGCGCGTAAGCAATCGCGCGGCGGCGCATGCATAATGCTAGTCGAGTCAACAACGGGGGTGCCGGCAGACTCCCCGTGTCAAAGACGCCTCCGGCGTCCAAGTTCTGCTCTGACCTGGCGCGAGCCGGAAAGGAGCCATCGTGACCAAGGAATGCATTACCGCGGCATCCATCTTTGCCGCGAGCGCAGCGTTCGCCGAAACCATCAACTTCGACAGCGATTCACCGGGCGGGCTGCCTGCCGGCTGGGAGCAGGGCGTGACCGGCAAGGGCAAACCGAAGTGGGCAGTGCGCGCCGATGCCGGCGCTCCCAGCAAGCCGAACGTGCTCGAGCAGTCCGGCAGTGGCACGTTTCCCTGGTGCGTGCTGCGCAAGACCGCCGTGGAGAACGGCTTCGTCGAAGTGCGCTTCAAGCCGCTCTCCGGCAGAGAAGACCAGGCCGGAGGCGTGGTGTGGCGCTGGAAGGACGGTGACAACTACTACATCGCGCGCGCTAATGCGCTCGAGGACAACGTCTCGCTGTACCACACGACCAGCGGCCGGCGAAACACCATCAAGTATGTCGATGCGCCGGTAGCGAAGAACGCCTGGCACACGCTGCGCGTGGAATTTTCCGGGAAGCGCATCAAGGTCGCGCTCGACGGCAAGATGTATATCGACCTCGAGGATGCGCATATCGCCGGCAGCGGCGCGGTGGGTTTGTGGACGAAGGCCGACAGCGTTACCGCGTTCGACGACTTCAGTTACGGGAGCCAGTGAGCCCGGAGTAGAGCAGGTCCAGAATGCGCATCGCCTCGGCGAGGAGCGCGTCGTCGCCACGCGCCTTTTCGCGCGCGCCCTTGAGCATTGCCTCGAGGCCTTTGGCTTCGGGTGCCGGAGCACCGCCGACGTCGAGGAAATGCACCGCCGCGGCAATGGTCGCGAGCGCGGCATCCTTATCGAGACCGAACGTTGCAGCCAGCACCTCGAATGTCACGCGGTTCTTGACGTGGGTGAACTGCGCGCCATCGAAGTCGAAGCCGATCGCTTTTTTCGGACACTCGCTTGGGCGCGCGATCCAGGCGAAACGGGCTTCGCGATCGATGAAGCGCTTTATGAGCCAGGCGCTCGCGAGGCGATCGACCCACGGCGACTTGCGCGTCGCCCAGACGCGCCTCTGATAGAGCGTGTTGTCTGCCTGCCGGAGGTGCCTTTGCGAAAAGCGCGGCTCTCCGCCGGCGTACATCTCGCGATAGGCCGCTTGCAGCCCGGCCATCGCCGCGCCGGCCCGGATTTTCGCCTGACCGGCGAAGAAGTCGATCTGGGCCAGCTTTTCCAGTGAGCGCTCGAGGCGCCGGATCCCAGTGTGCGCGCGGCGCGAGCCGAAGCGCCCAAGCGAGTTCTTCGCTGCGGCGATCTTCGCCATCAGCTCGTCGTACTCGGCGCTCCGGTCGAACAGTTTCTGTATATCCGATAGCTGCTCAGCCGTCCTCGGGGTGAGCTCCACGGTCATGGCAAAGCCGCCGTTCGACTTGATATCGGATTCGAGCTGCGCCAGCGGCGCTTTGCCGGTCGGAACAACGTACACGCCGTCGCGCAAAACGCCCGAGCCGGCCTCCTTGAGGGCACGCCAGAGGCGCATGCGCAGCGTGGAATTGCGCGTGGGCAAGCTGAGGACCAGGGCGTCGAAGCTTTGCATCACGTTATATGTATCACAACAAAGTGACAAAAGATACCGGAAACCGTTGACCCCCGCCGGGCAGCGGCCTACGCTGCCTTCCCATGTAGGGCGGCACGCCGTCCTAGCCGGGTTCAGGCAGACACCCGGTCCACAAAGACAGTTCGTCTCAAGCGCTGCTCCATTCCTAAATGGAAGGAGTACGGCCATGAGATACGAGACACGTCAAATGCCCACAGCGGTAGAGTTTTCCAAGGCGGTCGTGGTGACGGCGGTGCTGCTGGTGGCGGTGCTGTTCAGCGCTCTCGCTTCCGCGGCACCCACCGTCGCCCGGTCGGCGTCGACCGAGGCGTCGGACGATGTCACATTGCTGCGAACGGTGCACGACTCCAAGCGCAATCAAACCTGGGTGCTGAAGCGCGACGGCGTCTATCTGCACGACGCCGGCACGCAGGCCCTGAAGGCTCGCGTCGAGCTGCCGGGCTGGATCTACGCGCGTCCCGGATACGCATGCGCACCCGATATCGCACTCGACGAGCAAGGCGCCGCGGTCGTTTCGAGCAACGCCGTGCCGACCCTATGGCGCATCGATCCAGTCACATACGCAGTCAGCGTGCACGCGCCTACGCTCGATGCGGACTCGGGCAGGGATTTCGGTTTTTCGGGCCTCGTTTACGCGGCCGATCAAGGAGCGTTCTTCGCCACCGCGGCGAGCCACGGCTCGCTCTGGCGCATCGATCCGTTGCTGCGGCGCGCGCAGAAGATTGCGCTGTCCGCGCCGGTCACCGGGGCGTGCGTATTGACACTCGAGCGCACGCGAATCCGGCGCACTGTGGTGCTCTGTGCCGTGAGCCAGCAGAGCAGCCTTGCTTTACATTTCACACCCGACCAGCGCTCGGGCTACGTGTTCGCAGATCGCTGCACGCAGGACAACGGCCTTTGACCCCTATTTCGCGGAGACAGACATGCGTTACCAGCTCAAACAGATTCACTGCCGTCCCTGGACGCTCTCGTATCTTTCGGTGAAGCTCATCGAGAGCCATTACGAGAACAACTATGGCGGCGCCCTGCGGCGGCTGAACGCCATCACGGAGCAGCTGGAGTCGCTCGATTTCGAAAAAACGCCAGCGCACGTCCTCAACGGACTCAAGCGCGAACAGCTCGTCGCCCTCAATTCGACGCTGCTACACGAGCTTTATTTTGCGAGCATGGGCGGCGACGGTCAGCCGACGAAGGGCATGAGCGAGATCCTGGCTCGCGATTTCGGCTCGCTGGATCGCTGGCGCGCCGAATTCAGGGCGATGGGGTACGCGCTCGGCGGCGGCTCGGGGTGGGTGTTGCTGACCTACGTGCCGCGCGATGGGCGTCTCATCAACCAGTACGCCGCCGAACACTCGCAGGCCGTTGCGAGCGGCGTGCCGGTTCTCGCGCTCGACATGTACGAGCATGCGTACCACATGGACTTCGGCGCCAATGCCAAGGCGTACGTGGACACGTTCCTGCGCAACGTGGATTGGCCGGCGCTCGAGCTGCGCTACGAAGACGCCGCCAAGATTCCCGGGCCGCGGCCAGTTGAGCAGCCGGAATTCGGCGATATCCAAGGCATCGCCGTAGAGGATGTGAAGGCGATGATGGCCGCCGGCAAGCCCGTGCAGGTCATCGACGTGCGGCCGCGCGCGTCGGTCACACGCGGACAGGATATTGCCGAGGGCGTTCAGTGGCGCGACCCCGAGCAGCTCCAGCAATGGATCGGCGAGCTCTCGAAGTCCGAACCGGTGGTCGTGTACTGCGCGTACGGCTTTCACGTCGGCTGCAAGACGGCGATCAAGCTGCGCGAGGCGGGCTTCGACGCGAAATACATGAACAGCGGCCATTCCGGCTGGAAGGCGATCGGCCACCCGATCAAAATGCAGCCGTGATCAGGCGCATCCTCGCCGCCCGGGCGCTGCGCTCGTTCGCCGATGGCTTCATCGCTGTGGTGCTGCCGGCGTACCTGCTCGCGCTCGGGCTCGGGCAGCTCGAAGTGGGTGTCATCAGCACATCCACCTTGCTCGGCTCGGCGCTCGCCACGCTTGCAATCGGCCGCTGGGGTAACCGCTTCTCCATCCGGCGGCTGCTCCTCGGGGCGGCGCTGCTGATGGGAGCGACCGGGCTCGGCTTCGCCGGCTTCGCCTCGTTCTGGCCGTTGCTTGTCGTGGCGTTCGTCGGCACGCTGAACCCGTCGAGCGGCGATGCGAGCATCTTCATGCCCCTCGACCACACCGTGCTCGCCAACGCTGCCGACCGGCCGGGCGCCTTTGCCCGCTACAGCTTCATTGGCTCGATGGCCGGAGCGCTCGGCGCGCTCGCGGCGGCGCTCCCCGAGGCGCTCGGCGCGCGCATCGCGATGGTCGACGCGCTTCGGCTGATGTTCGTGCTCTACGCCGTGGTCGGCATTGCGGCATGGGCGCTGTACCTAGGCCTGCCGGAAGTGCGGGCTGCCGACGATGCGCCGCCCGCGCCGCTCGGTCCCTCGCGCGGCATCGTCTGGCGCCTCGCGGCGCTCTTCAGCGTCGATTCGTTCGCCGGCGGCCTGGTTTTGAATTCACTCCTCGCGCTGTGGCTCTTTGAGCGCTACGGACTTTCCCTCGCCGCAGCTGGCGCATTCTTCTTTTGGACGGGATTGCTGTCGGCCTGCTCGCAGCTCGCGGCAGCGCCGCTCGCGCGGCGCATCGGCATGGTTAACACCATGGTGTTCACGCATATCCCATCGAGCCTTTTTCTGATCGGCGCCGCGCTGTCGTCGCGACTGGATGTGGTGCTCGCATTCCTGCTCGCCAGAAGCGCGCTGTCGCAGATGGATGTGCCGGCACGCGGCGCCTTCGTGATGTCGGTGGTGACGCCAGCCGAGCGCCCGGCCGCTGCGAGCTTTACAGCAGTGCCGCGCAGCCTGGCAGCGGCGGTGAGCCCATCAATTACCGGCGCGATGTTCGCTGCCGGTGCCATGGCCGCGCCGCTCGTCGCCTGCGGCGTGCTCAAGATCGCCTACGACCTCGCGCTGTACGCCGCCTTTCGTCGCGTCGAGCGTGCTGCCGCGGTGACTTAGCTAGGGCGTATAGGCAAGACGATCCGAAACACCGACCCGCCGGTCGCAGCGGCTTCGACCTCGATGCGACCATTGTTGGCGGTGACCGCCCAACGCGCGATCGCGAGACCCAGGCCGGCACCTGCACTGGTACGCGCACCGTGCAGCCGATAGAAGCGCTCGAAGATGCGCTCGCGCTCCGCGGCCGGGATCCCGGGGCCGGTGTCGGACACGTCGATGGTCGCCGTTCCATTGCTCGATGAGCGCACATGCACCTGGATCGCTCCGCCCGCAGGCGTGTATTTGATTGCGTTGTGAACCACATTGATGAGCGCGAGACGTAGCAGCTCGGGGTCGCACGAGGCTTGGACCGCGCGATCCGGCTCCAGACGAAGCGTCTGCTGTTTCTCTTCGGCGAGTACGCGTAGTTGGTCGGCGACGGCAGCGGCCGCCTCGCCAAGATCGATAGCCTGTGCCTTGGGCTTGACCTTTCCCGAATCGGCGCGCGTGAGTGTGAGCAGGCTGTCGACGAGATGCGTCAAACGGTCGACTTCCTCAAGCATGCTGCCGATCACGTCGCGATAGCGCTGAGGCTGGCGCTCGCTCTGTAGCGCCACTTCGCCGACGCTCCGCATCGCGGTGAGCGGGGTGCGCAGTTCGTGCGAGGCATCGGCCGTGAAGCGACGCAGCTGCTCGAACGCCTGCTCGACGCGGGCGAGCGTGTCGTTGAACGCGGCGGCGAGCCGCCCGAATTCATCGCTGGCATTGGGCACCGCGAGCCGTTCGCCGAGCGATTCGGCGCTGATGCGCCGGGCCTTGTCGGCCATGGCGCCGACCGGGGCGAGGACGCGGCCTGCGAGAAAGTAGCCTCCGGCGATCGCCAAGCCGACGGCGAAGGGGATGCCAAGCAGCAGGATGACGCCGAGCGTCCAAACAATGTGGCGCACCGCGGTCTCATCGACCGCGGCGGCAATGCGGAAGTCCGGTTGCGCCACGGACTGCACGCGAAACCAGGTGCCGTCGGCCGCCGCCCAGGATGCCGGGACGCCAGCCTTTGCGCCCTGCAAAAAGCGCCGGAAGCCGACCTGCCGCCAGCCATCGCTCTCGTGGCGTGGCGTTTCCTTTTCGGTGATCTGGAAGAAGAGAAAGCCGCGATCGCCGGGCAGATCGGCGAGCTCGTAGGGCTCCTCGCGGTAGACGCGCTCGATGATGGAGAGCTCGCGTGCGAGCTGCGCATCGAGCTCGGCGTAAAGCCGGGCGTTCACGAAAAGCAGGCTTCCCGCAGCGAACAGGCAGACGATTAGCAGTAGCACGGCCGCGTGCCACAGCGTCAGCCGGGCGCGAACGCTAAGCGGCGCCATCGGTAAGCCCGAGAAGGAATCCGACGCCGCGAACGGTGTGCAAGAGCTTGCGCTCGAATGGCTCATCGACTTTGCGCCGCAGCCGGGCGATGGTGACGTCGATAACGTTGTCGAGCGGTGTCGCGCGCGCCGTGACTCGCCAGACGTCGCGCGCGAGCATCTCGCGGGACACCGCGCGCTCGCGGTGCCGCGCGAGATACTCGAGCACATCGAACTCTTTCGGCGTCAGTTCAAGCGATCGCCCGCCGCGTGACACCTTGTGCGCAAGGAGATCGATCTCCAGGTCGTCACAGCGCAGGCTGGCGACGTGTTCAGTGCGGCCGCGGCGCAGTAGCGCCCGGATTCGGGCGAGCACCTCGGGGAACGCGAAGGGCTTGACGAGGTAGTCATCGGCTCCGGCATCGAGGCCGTAAACACGGTCTTCGACCGTATCCTTCGCCGTCAATATTAGTACCGGCGTCTGGATACCGCGGTGTCGCAGCGTAGCCAGCACATCGAGGCCGTCGCGGCGCGGCAACATAAGGTCGAGCAGCACCACGTCGAAGGCTTGTTCATTCGCGAGGTAGAACCCTTCCTCGCCACTCCCCGCGAGGTGCACATTGAAGCGCTCCGCCTCAAGGCCTTCGCGCAGCGCCTCGGCGACCTTGCGCTCATCTTCGATGACCAGAATTCGCACGATCGTCCCAGTATAGAGACGATCTTCCCACCGACGATTGGCTTACAGGAATTTCAGAAAATCTTCAGTGGTGACCGACGAGGGGCGTGCGCATCATGGCCGCACTCAACCTCACGACAAGGAGAGAGCCATGAGAGTCACTGCAACCGTACTGCTGGCCGGCGTTGTCTGCGGGTTTCTCGCGGTGGGCTCGACAGCACTCGCCCAGATGGATGACGACGACGATGATGAAAATCCAGTCCTCGGCCGGGTCGTAAAGGAAGCTCCGATTAGCTTGGAGCAGGGCTTCGCGGCGAGCTCATCCGAAGGCGTGCCAATCTCCGGCAAATTCGAGCTCGAGGTCGACGGCGCGCAGCTTTCTGTCTATACGGCCAAAGGGGACACGTTTTCCGAGGTCATCGTCGATCACAAGACCGGCCGCATCGCGAAAGTGATTCCGATCACCGAAGGCAACGACTTGACTGACGCGCGCCACCAGATGGCCGTCATGACGAATGCGCAGCGTTCGCTCGAGGAAACAGCCACTATCGCCCTGAGGACGCACGCCGGCTTCCGCACCGTGAGCGCAACGCCGGCCCGCAAGGATGGCGAGACGGTCGTAAAAATCGTGCTGACGAACGGCACCACGTGGACGACGATCTACCAGCCGCTGCAGAAGGAGACCGACTGGTGAGCACGTTCCTAACTTCGCGACGGCGGCTTCTTGCCGCCGGCCTCGGCGGCCTCTTTGCCAGCATCGCGCGCGCCGCCGATCCAAAGGACGTCACCGTGCCGGGGGGCGCCAAGGCCGAAGCCTGGGATTTCGCTGGCAAGGGCATCGAGGGCTGGACGGTGGTCGACGGTCAATGGTCCGTGCAGGATGGCGTGCTGATGCAGCGAGCGACGAGCAATACGTTCAACGTGATTGTGTCGCCGCTCGGGCCGTACAGCGACGTCGATGTCACGATGCGGTTCAAGCCGATCTCCGGCCGCGAGGATGCGTCCGGAGGCATCGTCTTTCGCTTTGCCGAGGGCAGGTACTACCTAATCCGAGCGAATGCGCTCGAAGACAATTTCCGCTTCTACTACTACGATCGGGGTCGGACCATGTTGTCCTCTGCCCGCGTACGCGCCCCGGCGCTCGGGCAGTGGCATACGGTCCGCGCCGTTGCCATCGGAGATCACGTCCAGGGCTGGCTCGATGGCGCTTTGCTTCTCGATCACCGCGACCACCGGTTCAGGGTAGGGCGCGTTGGCCTCTGGACGAAAGCGGACTCGGTGACGGCGTTCGAGCAGCTCAGCATCCGCGGCATGCCGGCGGTCTAAAAACGCTCGCAATGGCCGAAGTCGCTGTCTCACAGCTCGCGCGGATATTCCTGAAGATCGGCGCAATCGGCTTCGGCGGGCCGGCGATCATCGGCCTCATGCAGCACGAGGTGCAGGAGCGGCGCCGATGGCTGAGTCGCCAGCAATTCGTCGAGGCGCTCGGCATTGTCAATCTGCTGCCCGGCCCGGTGGCAGCACAGCTCGCCATATTCATCGGCCACTCCAAAGCCGGCGCGGCCGGTGGCGTGATCGCCGGACTGGCGTTCATGCTGCCCGGGTTCATCATCATCACGGCGCTCGCCGCTGCCTACGGCACGCTAGGCGGGCAGCCGCTCTTGCGCAGCGCCTTGTACGGCGCAGGACCGGTCGCCATCGGCATCTTTGCCGCCGCGGTCTATCGGCTCGGCGTCGCGGCCATCAAGGAGCGGCTGCATTTGCTAATTTGCATCTCCGCCGCGCTGGCAATGCTGGCATGGCAGGTCGCTATCGTATTGCTGCTCGCCGGATGTGCCGGAGTCGCCCTGTTCCATTCGCTACGGGCCGGCTTGCTTGCGGCCATGGTGGTGATCGCGATCGATGTGGCGGTCCGCTATGGTTGGGCGCCTCTCACCGTCGCTGGCCATTCGCAGGACATGCCGACACTGCTTCAGCTTGCGACATTCTTCTTCCAGGTCGGCGCCCTCACGTTCGGTGGCGGCATTTCGATCCTCGCATTCCTGCAGCAGGCGGTGGTCGGCGAGCTGCAATGGCTCTCGCCGCAGGAATTCGTCGATGGTCTGGCCATTGGGCAGCTCACGCCGGGACCGGTGCTCATGCTGGCGGCGTTCGTCGGCTACAAGATGACGGGACTCGCCGGTGCAGCAGTGGCGGCGGTCGCCGTGTTCCTGCCGTCGTTCCTGATGATGCTTGCCATCTTTCCGGTTGTCCGCCGATACGGCGAGCTGCGATGGCTGAAGGCGGCGATGAAGGGAATCGCTCCGGCCGTCATCGGCGTTCTCGGGATCTCGCTCATGCAACTCGCATGGCACGCGGCGACCGATGCCATCGCGGCGACGCTGATGGTCGGCGCGTGCGCCGCGATCCTGCTCTGGAATATCGGAACCATGAAGCTGGTCGCCGCTGGCGCCCTGATTGGCATAGTCGCGGGTTGAGTGAACACCGGAGCTTGCGACAAGCTTGCACGATATCCTGCTCGGCAAATCCGGGCATAGAATCCGCCGAGCGGGGGCACCGCAGACTCCCCGCAGTTCAGACGCTCACCGCGTCCAAGCTCTGCTGAGTCCGGCTGTTGGCGGAGAAGGGCTTGCGCGGAATTCGGTCGATTTTCCCGCTCATCGTGCTGGCCTCCATCACTGGCAGCGCCGCCGCGCAAGAGCATTGGCGCGATGTGCGCGGAGCGGCGCTTACGGCGATGTTCAGCAACAAGGAATTCGCCGACGGCGTGCACTTCGCCTACCAGTTCAGAGCGAACGGCTCGTTCACCGGCACGGAAATGAGCAAGGACGTCAGTGGCTCCTGGCGAGTGAGGAAAGACGCGTTCTGCTGGAAATGGCTCCGCCCAACCGGCCCGAACGAGTGCTACGAGGTGCAGCAGGACGGCCCGCACGTCCGCTTGTTGATCAACGGTTCGGAAGCCTGGTACGGCACCCTGGAGCCGCTGCGATGAGACGCGCGCTGTTTACGATTGTGCTGCTGTGGTTCAGCAGTGCGTCATTGGCCTACCGGCCGTTCGATTCAACCGATGCCGATGTTGCGAAGGCCGGCGAGCTCGAGATCGAGTTCGGGCCGTTGCAGTGGATCCGACAGGGCGACAAGCGTTTCCTGCAGGCGCCAGCAATGGTCGCCAACTTCGGTCTGTCGCACGAGCACGAGCTCGTCATCGAAGGACGGCACGAGATCGCGCTCGATCGCGAGCCGGGCGAGCCGCGCTCTGCTCTCCTCGACAACGGTGCCTTCATCAAGCAGGTGCTGCGCCGGGGGGTGCTCCAGGACGAGCCCGGCATCAGTATCGCGACGGAGTACGGACTGCTGTTGCCCGAGGTGAACGGCACGAACGGCACGGGTTTTTCGCTTGCCGGCATCGTGTCTCAGCGGTGGCAGACAGCGACGGTGCATCTCAATGCATTGCTAGCGCGCACGCGCGAGCACGAGCCGGATCTTTTTCTCGGGACGATCCTGGAAGGACCCTACAACTGGGCGGTGCGGCCGGTGGCCGAACTATTCACCGAGCGGCCGCGCGACGGCCCGCGTAGCGATTCACTGCTCGTTGGCGCCATCTGGCGCGTGCGCGATGGTCTTTCGTTCGATGCCGGTGTGCGCGCGGCGCGGATCGGCGACGAAGCGGTGCACGAGCTGCGGCTGGGTCTGACATGGGCATTTTCCTATAGGAGGGAGCCATGACGGCATTGATCTCCGTTACTGAGCTGCGGTCCGCACTCGCGGGCAACAATCCGCCGATTGTGATCGACGTGCGTCGGCGTCCGGCGTACACCGAGTCCGACGCGACCATCGCCGGCGCGCTGCGTCGCGATCCGGAGGAGGTGCGCGGCTGGGCGAAATCGCTGCCGCGCGCGAGCACGGTGGTCGTCTACTGCGTGCGCGGTCACGAGGTGAGCCAAAGCGCCGCCGCGGCGCTGAAAGAGGTGGGTATCGTTGCGCGCTACCTCGAAGGCGGATTCGAAGCCTGGAAAGCGGCGCAGGCGCCATTCGATCATAAGCCGTCCAATGGCAGCACTCGCTGGGTCACACACGAGCGTCCCAAGATCGACCGCATCGCCTGCCCGTGGCTTGTCGCCCGCTTTATCGACGCCAACGCCGAATTCCTGTACGTGCCGTCGAAGCAGGTGCTTGACGCAGCAAAGGAACGCGACGCCGTGCCGTACGACATCCCGGACGTCCACTTCTCGCACGATGGCGAACTCTGCAGCTTCGATGCGTTCCTCAAACATTACCGACTGACCGACCCGGCGCTGAGCGAGCTTGCGCTCATCGTGCGCGGCGCGGACACCGCGCACCTCGAGCTCGCGCCACAGGCGCCGGGTCTCGCTGCCATCTCGCTCGGTCTTTCACGCAATTTCGTCGACGACCACGAGATGCTTGTGCACGGCATGGTGATGTACGACGCGCTCTACACCTGGTGCAAGGAAGGCAAGCAGGAGGTGCATACATGGAATCCGCAGGCATACCGCTAGTCACGCTCATGGTCGCGCTCGCCGCAGCCCCGGCTGCAGCGCAGTCATCGCTGGAACTGACGGCCGCCATTGAGATGCCGGGCGTTAAGGGCCGCATCGATCACTTCGCAGTCGACGTCAAAGGCGAACGCCTGTTCATCGCCGCACTCGGCAACGACACGGTCGAGGTGCTCGATGTCGGAGCCAATCGGCATAGGAAGAGCTTGACGGGCTTCAAGGAACCGCAGGGTCTTGCCTACTTACCGCAAAGCAACCGGCTTTACGTCGCCAACGGCGAAGGCAGCCGCGTCGACGTCCTGGACGGCGGCTCACTTCAGATCGTGAAGCGCATCGAGCAGCTCGACGACGCCGACAACGTGCGCTACGACGCTGCCAGCGGCAACGTGTTTGTCGGCTACGGCACTGGAGCGCTGCGCCTTTTGAAGGCGGCGACCGCCGAACCGGCGGGCGAAATCCGTCTTGCGGGGCACCCCGAATCGTTCCAGCTCGAGAGCGCCGGCAAGCGCGCCTTCGTGAACGTTCCCACGGCTCAGCACGTCGCGGTCGTCGACCGCGTCGCGCGCAAAGTGATGGCCACGTGGCCGCTGTCGCGAGCCGGGAAAAATTTTCCGATGGCGCTCGACGAGCACGAAGCGCGCCTCTTCGTCGGGGCGCGTGCGCCGGCGGTGCTGCTCGTCTACGACACCGGTTCAGGCAAGGTCGTCGCGCGACTGCCGATCGGCGGTGACACTGACGATCTGTTTTACGACTCCTCGCGCAAGCGCCTGTATGTTGTGTGCGGCGAGGGACAGGTGGATGTCTTTCGCCAGGAGAGCGCCGATCGTTATACGCACGAAGCCTCGGTGAAGACCGCGCCGCGCGCTCGCACCGGGCTGTTCGTGCCCGAAATGCGCAAGCTCTTCGTCGCGGCACCGACGGCTGGCTCATCGGCGGCGCGCGTGCTGGTCTACCAGGTGAAGTAGCCGATCATTGAAGGTAATCACCTCCAGAGGAGTCGCCTCATTTTCAAGATATTCGCAGTGCCGATTGTTTCCGTTGCCATTGCAGCGCTCGTCACACACGCGAGCATCGCCAGAGCAGAGGATAAGGACGTCGACTGGACTGCGCTGCAGACTGCAAAGGTCTCGCTCGAAGGCGCGCTCGCCAAGGCGCAGCAGAAGGGGAAGCCAATCTCTGCCAAGTTCGAGATGGAGGACGGGAAACTCCAGCTTTCGACATACACGGCAACGAAGGGAAAGTTTTCCGAAGTCATCGTGCACCACAGGAGCGGAAAGATCGTGAAGACAGAACAAATCAAGGAGGGCGAGGACTATAAAGACGCGACCGCTCAGAACAAGGCAATGGCGAAGGCCAGAAACAGCCTGCGTTCCGCCGTTGCCAAAGCGGTGGCGGCCAACCCGGGGTACCGGGCCGTGAGCGCGATACCCTCGCTGGAACAAGGCAAGCCGGTGGCTACGATAATCCTGCAAGAGGCCGGCGATAGGAAAACCGTTTCGGAAAAGCTCGACTGACGGAAGCGAGCCTTCGATGCAGGCAGCCGAAAAAATGAGTGTTCCCGCCGGCTATTCGCTCTGGCAAATGATCCAGTACATGCTGAAGCTCGGGACGCTCGGTTTCGGCGGCCCGGTGGCGCTCGTGGGCTATATGCACCGCGATCTCGTGGAAGAGCGCCACTGGATCACAGAAGGCGATTACAAGGAAGGGCTGACGCTCGCGCAGCTGATGCCCGGACCGCTCGCCGCGCAGCTCGCCATCTATTTGGGCTATGTTCACTACGGCATCACGGGCGCGACGCTCGTGGGCGTCGCGTTTGTGCTGCCCTCGTTCCTTATGGTCGTCGCATTGGGTGCCGCTTATGTCGCGTACGGTGGCCTTACCTGGATGCAGGCAGTGTTTTACGGTGTCGGCGCAGCCGTGATTGGCATCATCGCCCTTAGCGCGTACAAGCTGACAACCAAGAGCATCGGTAAGGACAAGCTGCTGTGGGCTATCTACGTTATGACCGCTGCGGTGACCGTCGTCACAGAATCGGAGATCGTGTGGATCTTTCTCATCTCGGGCCTGCTCGTCTGGTTCGTGAAGGCCCCGCCGCGCTGGCTGGCGCGCCGCAGCAGCGCGCCGCTAATCGCGTTGCTACCGGCCGGGAATCTGCTGCCGGCTGCCTGCGCTATCGGCGTGGGCACGGACTGGTCGGTGCTTACGAAGATCGGGCTGTTTTTCGCGGAG
>JADMIO011418058.1_pt1 | contig 16918 bp, 19 predicted proteins | sample 8958161 | NCBI WGS metagenome assembly JADMIO01 (sample SAMN16585339, study PRJNA669376) | soil metagenome | isolation source: Crop rotation soil | place: USA: Cullars Rotation, Alabama | collected 2011
CGACTTCAAGTCACGTGAATTCCAAGCTTCGGATCCCACTGTGCTGGAAAGTATTTCAAGCTTTTTCACGCATTCAGTCGTCTGTTCGTTCTTGAGTTTATCAATAACTAGTTGTTTAATATCTTTGTTCCTACCAATTGAACCAAAGATTCCAGAATTTCAGGTGGTTCTGTCAGTTTTGCAGTCTTTTTGACTTCTTCTGTTGGTTTTGCAGTCTGTTAGACTCCTCTTCCTGTCATTTTGCTGTAAATAATGTCAGTTTTATACATAAAATATGTATTTTCCTCTGGCTCTACCCAGAGTATGCAAGGCTTTATTGCGCCACCGCCCCCTAGGTTAACTTTTTACGGTATCCTAAAACGAACTATTCCAGCGTAGCGAAGCCGAAGGCGAGAGCGAAGCTGGAATCTACGACACTAAGTATAAGCATCAGTAGAGCCAGAGCATCAGTGCGTCGCCCGCACCCATGTTTGACAGTGCTGGCGAGCACTGGCGAAAATTTTTGTTTGCGAATTGAGTGGGTGGAAAATTTTACGTTTTACACTCAAAAAAGTAGTGAAAATCACTATTTTTGTCCACCTGTAAATATAGGCATTTTTCGCCAGCTGTCCTGCCAGCACTGGCGAATTGGTTTTTAATGGGTCATGATGTGATGTTGTGTGTTTTATTTATTTACCTCACTGTCTGATATTTATTGGGCACAAACTTCATTGTTAGATAACAGTTCTAGAATGAATGTCGATGCTGTCTTGCTTGCTGGTATCTCGAAAAGAAAATTTGATTCAGATTCTACTGATGTACTATTTTGGTGGAAGAACAACAGATTCTTGTCCACAGCTTGTTGTTGAGAATTCATTCTGAAGTATTTGAAGCAATGTTTAAAAGCAAAATGAAAGAATTCTGTAAAAATGAAATCATTATTTCTGATTTTAGCGCTGAAGTAGTTAAATCATTTGTTGATTGCATTTACGACAGTAAATGTATTGAGCTAAACCTTTTGAAATGTGGTACTGAACTGATAAAGATGTTTCACAAATATTCTGTTGCGAGTATCATTTCTGAAATTGAAAAAATAATCAGTAAAGCTGGATTTTTAACCTGTGACAATGTAGTAGAATACTTAACTTTGGCAACTGCAATTGACAATCAAGTTATTCAAACTAAATCTCTTGAATTCATAACTAATAACTTAAGCACATTCACGGACAATGATGCCTATATGGATGGGCTTGACTTAGATATGACCAAAAGATTGCTGCGATATCTTCCCAAGAACGTTAATCAGATAGGTATTTGTTGTAATTACATTTTTAACCAGTGTTGTTTCCTGATGAATATTCTGTCACAGATGTACAAACAGTTTCAACAGCCAGAGTGATTGTATCCGGTGCTGGCATTCCTGAGTTCAATGGCGAGTATCATTTGAAAGTATATAAAGGTACAGAAGTATTTGAAAAATTAGTGGATTCCATAGAAGGCAAAGCTAATATGAAATTAGTGATTGGCATATACCAAAAGAGGTACCCATAATAATGTCTAATTTTGAAAGTTTTACATGTGAAGGAATAATTGTTGTTTATAACACTGTTAGATGGGGTATGGCTTTTTGTAGCAACGACGAAGATAATCTCATGGACAATGCATATCCAAGATACGAAAATAAACATTACATTTCCCAAGACATGTCCACTATTCCAAGTGATGGTTGGACAAATTTTCTTTCCTTGTCTGCTGGAGCTGGAGCGCCTACTGTAACTTTTATACCTAAATGATATCATTAAAATTTTCGCGTAAATAAAAAAGAAAGTTGTTTAAGTTTTTTATATTACAAAATCTTAACTTATCCCAATGATACTTTTCCATTTTTTACACTTCCATCAATTTCTTTATATACTCCAGTCATTCTTAATGGATGTGCTTGAGTAATAGTACCTAAGTAATACATACATTTGTATTACTGTCAATACAAAGAACACAACTATTCTAATAAACAAATTACAAACCTTCAAATTGTCGACCATCTTTCCAAGTAATTTTCCCTTTACTGCCTTCAATAATTTTATGATTTTTATAAATACATTCTAAAACCATATCGTCTGGATAAATAATTTTTACATTTCCTGTAGCACCACCTTTATCAAAATTAGCTTCAATATAACGTCCACCTGTTGTATGTAAACGACCATATCCTATGTAAAATAGAGAGTTATATGTATTATAGAAGAGTAGATTTAATCTGCACTTCATACTAAGACGTCACTCAGAATACACATATAATCTCACCTCCAAATGCGCCATTTTCCATATTTCCATCATATAATATCTCACCATTTTCTTTATATATTTTACCATAACCATGTGGAACTAAACTTCTAAATTTCCCTTCATAGACCATGCCATCGGATAATGTGCATTTACCTAAACCTTCTACAAAATGCATTTTATCTTTAAAATTGCCTTCATATTTACTACCATTAACGAATTGTATTGCAATACCTTTTGGTTTGCCTTGTATCCAATTACCTTTAAAACACACATAAATAGTAATTAATTATTGACAACATCAATAAAATCTCTTACGACTACATTAATATTATATTTAATATTAATTCTTACCATCATAGTAATCTCCATTTGGTTGAATTAATTTTCCTTGTCCATGATAAACATCATTTAGCCAATTTCCAATATAAGTAGAACCATCAGGATAAGTCATTGTACCTTGTCCACATTGCTTTCCTTCAACAAAAGTACCTTCATAGATACTACCATCAAATTGCTTACGTTTACCTTGACCTGTTTGAAAGAAAATTTCATAAGAAATTAGTAACTAAAAACAATCTTATATTTTATAATGAATTCTAGACTAATAAAAGTTAACTTACCATGCTCTTTATTATTAAGATAATTTCCACGATAATATGCTTCTTGTTTATTATAAGTAACTAGGGTTTGATAACCTAAACCTGAACGATGATCTTTTACAAAATTACCTACATTTACAATAAAAAAGAATAATTATGTCATTTATCAATATCAATCTGACAAAATTCCAATTAATCACAATCATTACATATGACTACTTACCAGTATAGGTACTTATTAATTTCCTATTAGGATCTTTCATAACATAGATACCTTTACCGTGCATGTAACCTTCGACATAATCACCTTTATAATTTGATTCCACGTCATAACCATCTGTACCAATAGGTGCATTATATTCGCCTTTGCCGTGCCAATTACCTGTGAAAAAAGTAATAAGTTAAACAGTGTAAAATTATAAGCTAAGCTGTGATAAAACAGTATCATGTTTAAAACCAACAGAAGCATTGCACACTATCAATAAATTACATTGAAAGCAAAGCAAATGAATACAGACTAACCTTCAAAGAATCCACCAGTATAGTGAGATCCATCAGCATAAGTTAAGGTACCATGAACTATACAAAAATACAAAAAGTTAGAATATACTCTTCAACTAATTTACTCTTCATACATACAATCTAACCTTTGTCTGGATATTTCTGTCCAGATTCTAATAATCTCCAAATCATTGAACCTTTAAATATATCACCATTTTTTTCATAAAAGGTTACATTATCACGTTGTAATATACTATCTTTAAAATAACCAGTTACAACTAATCCAGGAGGAAATTCAATTTTACCAAAATCTATTGCATTAAAAAATAGCAGTTACAATTCACGTAAATATATATATATAAACATTCAACACAGTATACAATACAGAACAAATGCAATTATACTAAATACATATAAATAAACAAACATATACATATGCACCCATAATAGAAGTTAAGATCGATGTTGATAACATTTCTTACCTTGAAAATGTCCCTTTGTAAAAATTCCAGTAATAATTCTACCATCAAAAATATCTAATCTCCCTTCACCAGTATATAATTCATTTTCATCAAAATAACCAGTAAATGTATGTAAATCAACATTATTTGTATATTTTCCTTTATATCGTAATCCATTCTTAAATTCACCTATTAAACTATTGTTTGTTTTGTGATCTGTCCATGTACCTTGGCCATGAAATACATCATTTTCAAAGTTACCTTTATAAGTATAAATTTGTTCACCATTATCCATATGAATATAAATACCTTCACCATGTCTCTTATCATCTATCCAATTGCCATCATATGTACTACCATTTGGATAAGTATAAAACATTTTACCTTGTTTTACAAAATCTTTCATTGAACAGATTTCCAAATGACTTAATAATTTTCTTTTTTGTACAATAACATCGCATCCAAAGTTAGTACATTTTACACTTTGGTACTCACAATTAGCAATATGATTTTCTCTTGCATGAAGTGATCCAGTCCATGTACATGGATCCATTTCGTATTCTTTAGAAATGAATTCACATTTGACTTCCAGTTTATTAATAACATTACGAACAAATAAATTACTTCCCAAATTTTCTTTTGTAACGTCACATTTGCAAACAGGACAAGTTTTGGCTTTTTCTAATGCCAAATTTATGCACTCTTCACAGAAAAGGTGACCATTTATGCATTGCTTGGGATTTTTCATGACATCCAAGCACAATGAGCAGAGCACGTCTTCAGGAGGACGGTCCACATATAACGAAGAACTATACACTGACATTTGAATCAACACTCTGTAAGACTTGAATATATTATGGCCATTAATTAACATTTGAATGAGAAGTATACCAAGGACAGTTAGAAACAATTTCGCCCCAGCTAAACATATCAAGTCATTGTATTGGCAAGCAGAAGTCTACTAGGAACAAAATGGATGAGCTAGTGGATACGTCATCAGTTCGAATGAGTCTGCTCTCAAACCAAAATGCTGATTTGGAAGCTTCTGATAAAAATATTCAGAAGAATTTATCAGTTGAATATGATCAACCACCCAGTCCAACTAATGTTCGAGAGTTCTTGGCAACAAATAAGACATTTTATCGATATGCATGTATTACAGGAGTAATTTGGCCCACTAAAACAGATAATTCTGAAAGTAGCTGGACAAAACATAATATGAGATATCGAATTTGGGCATACTATTTAAATATTGTCCTATTTATTAGTACAGTTCTTTTTATTGGCCTTGGTTTAAATCAATTAATTCTTGTTGGTGGCAATATAGCGATTATATTTTGTGAATCAGTTGGAATTGTACTTCAAAATGTATTAATTTATCCAATGGTTCTATATTTACGAAAAGAAATGGTTAATAAAAGAGAAATAGATTATGCTGTTTATACAGAAGCATTTACTCATGCACATTTAATTGGACGCCGTGTATTTATCGCATTAATGATATTACTTATTATATATTCTGCAATGGTTGTTAATACAGTTGTTTCAAGTTCACAATTTACTGCATTATCTTTAGCAGCAATGATCATGTTTTTAGCTTTATTAGCACCAACACAATTCTTTTTATGTGGTATATTAACGTTTCTTGTAGCAGAACAACGTATATCAATGATTACAATGAAATCTTTATCAAAACAAGTGAATGAACAAACGTTAACCAGAGCACAATATTTTGAAGGACGAGAAAGTATTGACGCACGTGATCGTAAAACACCAATAAATTTACTTATTGCTTCAACAGTGATTAACTTTATACTTGGTTTAACTTTAATCTTCTCATTATCAAATATACATCAATCACCTTGGGTAATATTTGTTGATATAATATTTATTGCAACCATATTTGGGAAACAATTAGGTATTTTAATAATAATCTTATTAGAAATTGTATATGTGAATGAAATTGGTGATATTATGTTAAAAGCAATAGCAAAAGAAGAATGGTCTGAAAAAGAACAACAAAGATTTGCTTTATATTTAGCTGTGAAAGAGCATCCAATAGGTTCAACAATATTTTATATAAGACCATCAAAATTTCAAATTATGATACATATTGGAAGTTTAACAATATCAGCATGTATTTCAGTATTTTGGGCATTTTTAACAAAGAAGTAGAATTATGGTAAAAATAGAAAAATAATTTTAAAATATTTTAGATGCTTTGCTTTTATCTTTCTAAATATACAAATGAACTAGTTTTTAAGATTAATTAATTTTTATGCTTATGCGTTATAACAGTGGAAAACTAATCATGGTAATGGGAAACTAGGGAATGGGGCTCAATATTGTCTTGTAACGTTGTCTCTGATCTGATGCTGCACGGCGGTTTCACTTATTACAGTACCGGTACAAGTAAAGTGAGAGGTCCATCAAATATAATAACAAACTGTAGATATCACCAACATCTGCCATGGGAAATGCAGCTTCTGTTATGAAAAAGCCATTCGGCACCTATACAGTTGAAGAAATCTCATCTTTAGTTTGTAGTTTAGATAAAGAATTTGAAAAGTTCAATTTCACGATCATACATAGAAATGAATTGAAGGAGTTATTGAAAGAAATGGATATATCCGAAGATAAAGCTGATTCTCTATTTTGTCAATTAGTAGCTGTGATAAATAATTCTCAACCTGTAGCAGCCAATATTTTTGATACTACTGGAGAACTTCCTCCAATTAGATTCATAAAGTTCAATGATTTTGTAAAGCATGGCAGTATGCCAAGATATCCTGATCAGAAAGAATTGGCTGTGAATTTGGAAGATATTGATAGAAATAATTCTATTTTAATTTTTATTAGTCATTGTTGGATGAGAGGATGGAGTGGTGCTGAAGGTTGGGATGGTAGACCACATCCAGATAATGCTAATGGAGATAAGTATAAACTTTGTGTAGATGGTATTGTGAAGGTTGTAAACTCTTTAGCTAATGGAATGAAAGAATGTTATGTTTGGTTAGATTTTGGTTGTATTAATCAAGATGGTAGTCCAGCTGGTGAATTGAAACAATTAGATAAAATTGTTCAGTGTTGCGATTGTATCTTTACACCAATATATGATCCTGATCATAAAAGTTGGAATTTTCCACCATATGGTATTTCTAATTGGTACGAACAATATCAAGCACCATTATGGAATAATGGATCACTTGGATATGTCAATAGAGGTGTGATTTGATTAACATTTGATTTATTTTATATTTACACTCTTAGATAGGCTGGTGTCGCGTTGAAATGTTTTATGCTGCAAATATTCCAGTTCAACAAAATACAAATGGTATTAAAAGACATACTTTATTTCAAGCTGGGTTAGCATTTCATTGTGAACATAATAGAAGACCTCATATTTTATATGGTACAAAAGACTCAATTATATATAAAGCTCCAAGAATATTACCACCTCTGCAAAACAGCTATTATGATAAATATCATCCACTAAAAGGTATCAATTCGTTTGAGTGTTTATAATAAGAAAGTAATATTTCATGTACAGGTTCATTAACACAAGAAGCTGATCGTATTCATATTCAACGACTTGTGAATGAATTAGTACCTTATATGGAAGCAAATAAGATTGTTGTTGGTTATACAGGAGAGAGAAATGAACAAGGACAAAAACATGGAAAAGGTAATACACTAACATTTTATTTTTTGTTTTTATATTAGTCTATACTTTATAAAATACAGGAAAGGAAGTTTATCAAGATGGCAGTGTTTATATTGGTGACTTTCAAAATAATGAAGTTCATGGACATGGAACTTTAATTTTGTCATATGGTGATGTTTATGTTGGTGAATATAACCACAATACCATGTCTGGTTATGGTAAATATTCATGGGCTTGTGGTGATATCTATGAAGGTAGTATAGAGTATATATCGCTGTAGAAGTTATTTATTACTTTAACTGATATTTTATTCATAGGTCAATACCTTAATAATATGAGTCATGGTCGTGGTAAACTTACTTGGGCTAATGGTGATATATTTGAGGGTAGATATGAGAGTAATGGCAGAAGTGGATATGGCCAATTAATTAGTAACATAGATGGTTATACTCATGAAGGTTACTACAAAGATGGTATGAGTCATGGTGAAGGAAAATGTAGTTGGAATAGTGGATTAAAATATGAAGGTAGGTTTGCAAATGACTGTATTTCAGGTCAAGGTAAAATTATTCTACCAAATGGTACTATCTATGAAGGAGCATTTTCAAATGGAAATAAAGATCGTAAACCAACTGGTAAAATTACTTTTTCTGATGGTAGAGTGTTTGAAGGTGATTTTCATGATTTGTCAATTTACCAGCAGTAGTCATACTTCACTATATCTCATCAAATCAATTGCAATGTATTTTATCCATATTCAATGTGAATGTTCATGTTTTAAAAAAGTAATCAGGACAAAATAGAAGAATAAAGATTAATTAGAAATATGTCACATTGAATCATTCTTGTTTATTTCTGTATAATTTTGTTGATTATGAATACCATACAATATTCTTAGCTAATTTTACCATTTTGTATTTTATTTAATCATAATAAAAATTCTATATTAATTTACATCATAAATTGGCAATTAAAGCTTTTTTAGCATTGTTGACTGAGCAAAGTTTTGATTATTACAAATAACAGCAGTTATTTTCGGCAGTAGCTGCTAAGATTGAAAGATTGATTTAAAACGAATGACAATAAAGGTACAGTAAAATGCAAAATATAGAATTAACTGGATGTCGTTTTGAATAATACTCGGTATCAAAGTAAAGGTAGTCTCTATTAGGTACTTAGTTAAAAGGACTTGAGACCTGTCTGGAAGTATATTTCTCAAATGCCCAGTGTGACGGAATAAAAAAGCAGTTTCGAAGTTGTCATGAAAACTAAACTAAAAGGTTCTTTAACAACCAGTAGTCTTACATAGTTTACCGATAGTTGTATGATCTCTAATTATAAATTTAAATTTTGCCGTGAAGGGGGAGATGGTTGTCCTGCTGAATTGTTAGGAAAGATAGTAGATGACAATAAGCACGCAATAGCCACTATAAATGGTATTCTCGTGGAAAGAGATATTAACTTCCACTCTGCATGTGACGAACATAGTAGTGAAGTATACGCTTGTTCAAAATTATTCTTCAATAAATATGGTTTACTTAAGGATGGACCGCTAAAAGATTCCCTTTCAAAAGCATGTAATACTAAAGGTTATCTACATGTTACTGAAGTAAAAGTTATAAAGGAACATAGAGGAAAGAACTTGGATTACTATTATTTCATAAATATCTCTGCCACTTTCGTGGAATGTGGACAATTTGTTTTATACAACCATTTCCATTATTTAGTGAAGAAATATCAGATATTTCATATACAGATCAATGTAGACGATTAAGTTGTCATTTTAGTCGTATTGGGTTTAGACAGTGTGGAAATAATGAAGCAAAAGAAGATATTAAGTTTTGGTGTTTAGATGCTGAGAAATATACAGGTTAAATTAAATATTAAGGCCATTCTCTAACTTTTTTTACTTAGTACTAAAATTACTTACTCTTTCAGGCAAAAATGTCACTACAAGAGAAGAATCACTTAAGATTGATGTAATATTAAGTCCGGAAAGAAAGCCAATGCGTGGTCCAAAAGAAACGGCTGCTGCAAAGTTTATTAAGGTCAGAATAATGTTTGTAAGGTACTTTGTTTCTAACATTGTTTTTCAGTTAATTAAAAAGCTGATGGAAGATGAAGACAAGACTACAACAAACGAAAATAATATTACAACAGAGGAGTCAAATAATCAGTTAATTGATTCATTTACTAAGTCAATAATAGAACTTAAAGATCAAGGGTTAGATGTCAATGAAGAAGCATGTATACATCATTTGATTGCTAATCAACAAAATTTATATATACAATCAATGATTGATCTAGGTAAGCTAGGTTTCAAGAAGCCTTAATTTGCTTGTTGCTTAGTTATTGTACTTACGATTCTAAACAATATATTGCATATATCTATGCTTTCAACATTATTTCTTTCGATTATTACAGGTGCTAGTGTTAACTATCAAAAAAAAAAGAAAGAAAGAAAGAAAGAAAGAATTCGTTGATTTGTGATTCAGAGTAGAAAAGACAATGTCACCAACTTTTTTTGCCTGGAACGGTTTCGAACCTGGCACCACCCGTTTCATGGGAGCGCCTAACCGCTGTAGCATAAAGGTCGAGTAATTACAGAATTTAATAAATATAAAGACTCAATAAAGTTTGAGTACTTTAGAACAATTTATCTCTTGAAATACTGAGAGTTAGAGCGCTATTTTCTGTGCAAACAAGTCAGCAATGAGAGGGGTAAATATATATAAGAAATGTAGCAGGGGTGCAAAAAATCGTTAAATTGAAGTTTGGATTTGAGTTTGCGATGTGAAAGAGGAGCAACTCCATTACATGTTGCAGCAGCCAGCGGAAATATTGAAGCAATTCATATATTACTTAAAAATGGTGCAGATAAGAAAATAAAAGACAATACTGGTAAGATGCTATTCTGCAACTACTATGATGTTTTTATTTTGATGCGAAATTTATTGTTATATCTGTTACTATTTCAACAAGGTACTACTCCAAATACAACTTGCCAAAGACAGTATAAAGGAACTAACCTCTTGGTTTAGTGATATTGGTCTAGCAGAAGGTATATATTTTATTATTTCATTGATGTAATGTATATTGTAATGTATAAATGTTTTATAGATAATACAACAATGATGGCCACTGAAAAACAGAATAGAAAAGATTGCATAGCTTTGCTAAAATGAATAATTCTATGTATAAATATCGTATTTGCTATTTGTTTTAAATAATTATTTATGTGATAAAAAGTTTCTTGTAGTTTGTGCTTTTGTGATATCTGAGATGTTAAAATTAAAACTACTTTGTTCAATTTCATTTTATTGTATTAATGCAACAGAGTACAAAAGTCGACATGGGGTTTGTGTTTTCGCGCGGGTCCTAAGGTGTATCGTTTCAATTGATGATGAATATTTTTAGTTCCATTTTTTGTGTTACATGGTTCGAGGTAGGTTATTCATGCAGATATTAATTGAAGAAGCCGCCAACCTCAATTTTATCCTAAATTTGGAGAAGGTTCACTAATACGATTTTCTGCTGATCGTATTAAGACACACTACAGAAAAATGGCAATGATTTCGTTTGGAAAGGAGTCGTGGAAGATATTTATTAAGAATTATTCATGTTATACGTTTTCCTTCTGGTTTTGCACGTTTGAATTACGTTTTCCAGGTGGTTTTTATCGTTTGAGTAGTTTTTATAAGTATGTTTTGATGAGGATAGTACAAATATGGATTTGTCATCGACTTAAGTGTGATTGCATGGTGTTTTTATACACTGTAGACCGCATTCGACTTGAAAGATGTACCGAGATTTTTCACAAAGTCCCTCCATCTGTAAAATCATTTTGTTTGAGAAGAGTATCTGTTTTCCAAGAGGCTTTTTGGGCAGGTGCTATGTAAGAATCATGTATTGACTAACCAAAGCTATAGTAGAGGCCATAAAGATATTGTTTATTGATGTAGTAAATGATTGTGATATTATGGATATTCCTTTACCGTGTGATTGTCATATTGACTGTTGTGTTTTGTCACTGCTCACTTCTAATCTAATCTAATCTAATGATGATCAACTCCTTGGAGTTTTACCGTATTTTTCTATAATCAAATGATATAATAGTGTGGAAATGCGAATGCGGCTTTGAAATGTGCTAATTGCAAGTCTGTCTTATACTGTAATCGTGAATGTCAAAAAGCAGACTGGAAAAAACACAAAACTACTTGCAAACAAATAAATCCAGGCACAGGTGAAGTTGACTTGGTTGCATCAAACTTTGAAGAGCTACAAGCTTTAGTTTTAAATAGCTCGACTGAAAATGGTGCCACTATTAAGCTTATTAAAGGATCATATGATAGTTCAGCACCTTTAATTATAAATAAAGCAATAACAATCGTAGGTGTTGGCAGTAGCTATGGCGAGGACAATAGTGTCATTAATACAAATATCATTGCCGAAAATATTACTTCTGGAAAAATGCTAAGATTGAAAGATTTAAAAGGTACAAATGGATTGACAGTAAAGGGTACAGTAAAATGTAAAAATATAGAATTAACTGGATGTCGTTTTGAAAGACCAAATAATACTCAACATGATTGTGTAGAATTAAATCATGATTGTACTTCAAATACACTTATTGTTGATTGTGAAATATATGGTGGTAACGATGGTTTAACATATCAAAGTAAAGGTAGTCTTACAATACGTTCCAGTGAAATACGTTTTGCACAAGATAGAGGAATTTTTGCAAATAATTATTTTACTATTGAAAATTCGGAAGTATCGAATTGTGGTGGTTATGGTATGAAAACAAGAGGAGGATGTTTAAGATTAGGTGATAATGATATTCAACCTGGGCCATGGGATAATTTACCATTTTAAATTAATAAAGGCACTTTTGAGCATATGTAAACAAGATAAGATTATAGCTTACTATTTGATATTCTTTGCTGTATTATACTTAAATGAACAAATAAATGCACAGAGCAATGAATAGCATTTGTTGAAAGGAAACCACAATTTAATCTTTCTCTTCAAAACTTTCCACACATGCAGTTTGTTTTGTTTATTCGTATTGTCTGACACTTCTTTTTATTAGATTTTACAGCAAACAATACAAATGATATTGCATGGTTATACGCATAATCTACGAATGTCACTTCGTCTTCATAATACAACTATTTCTCTTCAAAATCAAAGCCTTCACTAACATCAAATGTTACTACAGCTACTTCATCCAAAGAATCTTGTATGACATACACTGGTCTAAGCGAAGAAGGAATATATTTTGTTGTTGGAAAGAAGTAAGAGATTCTTGATTGAAATGTTGATAAAATATTTTTTCTTTTATCTTCAATTATAGCAGAATGTGTTGTAATAATTTCTTTCACTGTAGTTTGTCTAGCTAAAGTTAGATTCATTTGAGCTAAAGCACCAACTTTTGAAAATTCAGATAAAACTTTTTGACCCCCATCATGATTAACAATTTTCATATCATATTTATCATGTAATATTTGTGGAATTAATGCGATATCCATATCACTAGAAAGTGTATTTGTTGGTGAGGTTATTTTAGGTGGTATAATTATTAACATAGATTCAATACGATTTTGTAAATTGAATTTAGTTGCTCTTTGGCGTATATTTGCTGCACCAATTTCACTTGTCATAATATATATTTCAATTTCTGAACCATCAGGATGATATTCATTAAATATTCTAGCTTCTAAAAAATCATGTTGACCTGGATAACATTGACCACTTTTTGTAAATATTATAGCAGCTGAATATTTACGTGATGATAAATAACCTAACTTTTGCCATGCTATGCGTTGTTCTGCTATTTTATCAGCTATATTAGGATCAACAGATTTAAGTTGTTTCCATTCACCAAGTGCATATGCTTGCCATAGATAACCATTCGAATGTTCTGATGCAACACCTTCGATTGAAGCATTATTTGAACTAAATATGACAGCATCTGAAGCAGAATATTGCAATGCTAAACGATAAGCATCTACTGAATTACCATTAGCTATAATCCAACCTCCATCTAACCCAGAAACGTTATAAATCCAGTCAATATTTTGATTATAAATAGATGAAGGATAATTTTGATTGTCCAATAGAGATCCTGAGAATGGTTCATTCTCTCCTGGCCTTAGGACAAACATGCCAATGATTGTAGCTTTTTTAGTGACCAAGGGATCCTTCACTAATGGAAATTCTCCATTTTGATGGTAATGAAGCAAATCATCAATAAATGGTAATTTTGTCGAAATATGAGCGTCATTTTGATAAACTGTGGAGTGTGCTAGACGACTCATATTTGGCGTGAATGGCGCTAATAGAACAGGGCTCCTGGAATCAACTAAAGACACAATATACAGTAGAAAGAAAGTGCGCGAAAAAAAAATTGTTCATGGGGTTATATGGTTTATTTTCAGACCAATTGAGAAATACCACAAAATGTTGTTCATTTTCTTTAAAATTTTAATTTTCTGAACTCTAGCAGTAAGATTACACTCGTGAGATTTAATTGCATAATTTTCTTGGCACGAGTGCAAAGCTTTTCAACACCAAAATTACCTTGATTAAAAATCTGAAAGTATGTCACTGCGCAATAATATCTATAACGGTTTCAAAGGGACTTTTTGGCGCATTAATTAATTAAAAGATAGACTCGTACTGACCAGCGGTATCGGAGGTTTCTAATCTAATCTAATGGTCAACCTCTAGAACCGACTGGTCGAACTCATTTTTTTCCTGGCTGGACTTTTGCCGTTCAGTGAGAAAATATCATGTTTAAGTCATTGTATTTCTTGTCTAAAAGAGTGTTATGAAAATTCAACCTCGACGTTTTTCCTATTTATTGTCTTGTTTTGAAAAATAACCATGATTAAAATTTTAAAGCACTTTAAAATGGTTTACTTTGTATATCAACATTTGGTAAGTATTTTTTGCGTATGGGCAATGCCATGGAAGAAAGAAAATGTTTCCTTAAAATTCAACCTCGACGTTTTTCCTAAATTATCTAAAAAATATTTTAATGATGTATTTTTAGGAATTCGATCAAAATAAAAGAGTTTACTTTTGAACCCTAGTTGTAGAAATTTTATGGTAAAAATGAAATTGTCAGGATATCTTACGAGAAATGAAATGTAAGAAGATACCATCATGTTGTATGTAGATGTGGATTGGTTTGGGTCTATAATTGACACTATATTGCCCTTGATTTGCTTTTTCTAATCCATAGTTCTCATTTTTCAAAATATAGGTATTTTTAGGTATATTTGAAAAAGGACGATTTTGAGTGGATTGATGAGCTTTTCTTCATTGGCATCAATTGTACTTGACATAGTCATGTAGTAGGATCACGGAATGAGGTGAGTTGAAGAGATTGTTGTAATTTATAAGTTATTAATTCAAGATTTTTCAATATATATTATGTACAGTCAATTAATATTAGGAATAGTAGGTTACAAATTAATATCGTCTCAATAAATACAAGGATGTGATATAATGACAACGTGTTATTATTGTATTGGTATTATGATTGATGTAGAGATGTAAATAATAAAAAGGTTATTGTTTAACTGAGTTAGGGGTGCATCGTTAATGCTTGTCTAACAGTTTAATAACATGTTGACAGCAAGCAATTAATAACTAGATATAGTAACATATTTATAACATGCGATATACAGTAGTTTTCAAAGTATGGCACAATGTAGAGTTGTCTTCATGTACAAATACACTTTTCCTGGCTGGGCTTTTGTTGTTTATGTGAAAAGGTTTTTATATTAGTTCACAGATCTCTTGTCAGAAAGAGAATTAATTGGAGTTATATTTGGTGTTTTTAGGCTACTTTGCATTGTTTTTAAAAAGATATTTCTTTAAAGCTTCAAGTGTGCTTGGGTGGTTTAGTTGATTGATCTGTCAATATTTATTTTAGGTACGTAACATTTGTGTAAGAAGGATGACTGGTAAATGTGTGATGTTTCCCTTGCTTTTAACCTTTCCATATCTTTAAAGCTGAACTAATAAATATTTTTATTTCTTTTGTCAGAATTTCGTTCAAATTTTGACAATCAGTTGAAAATGAGAAATTATAAATCATCAAAACTTGGGGATAGTATCCATATAAGGAAAGCTCCTAGTAATCTAAATAATTATAATCGTGAACAATCGGTATGTAGATATAATGTGTTATCAAATTTTTACGAATCTGATCAGTATTGTTGTGATTAGGCCAATAGTAAAATGAAAAATTCAATTGTACGCGATAATTCCAGTCACGATATTCTTCCACCAATTGCAAACAATGCTGGTAATATTATTACGTCATCTATTCCTTCACTATTGGTCTCCAAACAGGTATATTTTGTCATATATTATATAAATTTAAGTATGTTTATGTGTTTTTATCGTGATAATAGGATATTTCTTTATCAACGCCAATGGAAGTTGATGACAGTGAGAATAATAATAGTTTGAGAGAATTAAGAAGTGAAGAAGTTATTGAAAATGTTAATAATGTGGTTAATTTATCATTGAAGAGTTCAAGAAATGTTGAAAAGGTATGATTTATGTGCAATCACAAAATTTTGTATTTCTATCACACTGTTTTCATTTTTTCATTGTAGAATATGTCAAGAAACAATCTTGGGATCAATAACAATGATATTCAACGTGAATATACTTCAAATGCTGATAATTTAAGTGAAAAGGTGTATAAACGTTATATTCTCTGATACATTAATTAATTTGTTGGTTCTTTTGTAGATTCCATTACCAAATCTTTCAAAGTCATTAAATAAAGATGATATCGTGAAAAGTCCGAAAGTACAATTATCTACAAATAAAAATAATAAAATATCATCTGGTATTAGATTACAATCGATAAATAATGGTACAGCAAGTAATGAAGTTATTGTCTCTGAAGTAAGTAAAAATTACTATTGAAAGATAATATTTGTTCATTATATTGTTGAATAGAATTCAAGCAGTATTAGTAATAATAATGATGATACTCTTCCATTGATTTCCAAATCTATTGGAAATAAGGTAATATATGCTTTTATTGCATTATTACAAATATTAATAATATTTCTAATCAACATTTTTGTAGAATACAGTGGTTTCGTCCAAGATTCCTACAGCTGCTACAAAAGTTACTACGAGTATTGCAAATAATAATGTACAGAATAAGCATAAGAAGGTTTAGTTTATAATAATTATACTAATATATGTATTTAATTTTTTTTTGTTTCTAGGATAGTTCTATTCATTCACATATTCGTTTATCAAGATTATGTATTGATAATAGTACAAGTGATACGTGCATTTCAGATAATGAAGACAATACTAGTATGAATACTGCAACTTTCCAGCACATTGGGATCCTAAGCTTAGAATTCCACGTGGACAAGTTGTCG
>JADMIO011529880.1_pt1 | contig 16918 bp, 15 predicted proteins | sample 8958161 | NCBI WGS metagenome assembly JADMIO01 (sample SAMN16585339, study PRJNA669376) | soil metagenome | isolation source: Crop rotation soil | place: USA: Cullars Rotation, Alabama | collected 2011
ACCGACCCCAACTCCAACACCGACCCCAACTCCCACACCCACGCCAACTCCGACGCCGACACCAACACCAACTCCAACCGATACTCCGACACCTACGCCTACTCCAACCAATACTCCGACGGACCCAACGCCAGCATTGAGCGGATTGACTTATAATGGGGGAATTCCATTCGTTGATGGAACAAATTTAACTCGAGGAAGCAGCTATACAGTAACTGCGCAGGCAAACAGCATTACGCGCAGCGTCGTATTCAAAAGAGACGGCGCTGTCGTAAAGACAGATTCGGCGACTCCTTTTGATTTCACGTGGACACCAAACTCGATAGGAACTCACACGCTTGTCGCAACACCATGGAGTTCCACGGGAGGACAGGGAAGTAGCGGAGCCTCTGTTACAGTAAGTTTCAAGGTAGTGGCAACATCACCAACCCCAACGCCCACTCCCCAAAATGCGGCACCGGTGGTAGATGCAGGACCCGACCAGACCGTTGCTATTCTCAGCGCAACATTGAATGGCTCTGCTAGCGATGACGGGCTGCCCAATCCGCCGGGAGTATTGACTTATACCTGGTCAGTGGTGGCCGGTCCGAACACCGTGTCTTTTGCGGATGCGAGCGCGCCTAATACGACTGCCACGTTCTCGCAAAGCGGAGTCTACACTTTGCGTCTCACGGCAAATGACGGCGCAGCTTCCAGCAGTGATGATGTTGTTGTTACGGTTAATCAGGCACCTGTCGTGAATCTTGGTTTTACGAACGCTGGTCCTGCTCTGGCTGTCGCATTGTCAGATCCTGCCAACGTGAGTGGTTCTGCCACCGACGATGGTTTTCCGAATCCGCCCGGAATGTTGACTTACAATTGGACAGTTGTGAGTGGACCCGGCACAGTCAATTTTACAGACGCCAACGCCGCCAGCACCACGGCGACGTTTTCCACCGCTGGCAGTTATACGCTGCGGCTGACAGCGAGTGACAGTGCACTCTCAGGCGCGGCTGACTTAACAGTCTTAGTAGGCGGACCGTTGCCTTCGCCATGGATAGATCAGGATATCGGAGCGGTCGGGACACAAGGGCGGGGATCATTTCTCACAGGCACTTTCATCGAACGCGGCTCTGGCGCTGACATTGGAGGTTCAGCTGACGCATTCCATTACATTTATCAGCCACTCAACGGCGATGGCACAATCGTTGCACGCATTGTCACTCAGTACATAAGCGATCCTTCCGCCAAGGCTGGAGTGATGATTCGCGAAACTCTGACCGCGGGCTCCAAGTATGCAGCGGTGGTCATCACTCCATCGAACCAGATCATCTTCCAACGCAGACTTACAACTGACCGCACTACGACCACGACCACAGCGACGGGCGCTCAACTTGTCGTTCCCTACTGGCTTAAGCTGACCCGAACGGGCAATACCCTGGCCAGTTCTTATTCCAGTGATGGCGTCACCTGGACCTCGGCCGGGAGTAGCAGCGTCACAATGGGGAGTAGTGTCTTCATAGGTCTTGCAGTTACAAGCCACAGTGCCTTTGACTCGACTGCCACGATCGACCAGTTGAACCTGTCACCGATCGCAAACGCCGGCCTGGACCAATCAATCACACTTCCCGCGAATACCGTGACCTTGAATGGCTCTGCCACAGACGATGGCCAGCCCAACGGATCATTAACTTACACTTGGACGAAGGTAAGCGGTCCAGGAAAGGTAACCTTCGGCAGCACGTCACAGGCCGTGACTACCGCACAATTTTCCACAGCCGGCACTTATACACTGCGGCTGACAGCTAATGATGGTCAACTTTCCGCAATTGATAACGTTGTTATCACGGTCAACTCGGCGCCGACCCCAACACCAACACCAACACCATGACACCAACACCAACACCGAGTGCGACGGCTACGCCCCCTGCCAGGTCAGTCGGCGCTGTCGCAGCGCCTCCCGGGAGGAACACGACGAGGATTAAATTTAGAACGCGATCGAACCGTCTGCTGGGCAGCCCAACTCCAGTCCTCAGCCTCATCCTAATCCTTTTGGCGCAATTTGGCGCTGACCGCAGTTTGCTCGGCCAAAGCGCCGCTTACCTCGTAACCGAGCTTACGAGTGGGGACGGGGCGCAAGTTCCGTCAAAGTTAAACAATTTGGGAGTTATCGTGGGCCGCCAAGTTGGAGGTGGCAAAGGAGGCCCCCGAGCTACCCTCTGGGATAACTCACATTCGCACGGCAAGCACCTAGGTGTTCTCGCGAGTGGAGACTACAGTTCCGCCACCGGAATCAATGATACTGGGGAGATTGCGGGTTCATCAAACGCCGAGGCGGCAATCCTCCCTTTTATCTGGACCGAAAAGGGCGGGCTACAGCAAGTGCCCATTTTACCTGGTGACACTTCTGGACAAGCTGTCGCAATCAATAAGCATGGCGACGTTGCCGCCTATTCTTCTGGATGGAACGGGGCGCGCGCATTTCTCTGGTCGCGGAAAGGCGGCGTCCGTGCACTGGGAACGCTCGCAGGTGGAAACTATAGTAAGGCACATGACCTGAACGATTCAGACGAGGTGGTCGGTATATCGGGTAGTCTTGCCGGCGACCGTGCGGTTCTGTGGACAAGCGACGGTAATGCGCGCGATCTTGGGACTCTGCCGGGGGATTTTGCCAGCGAAGCGCTTGCCATCAATAATGCCGGAGCTGTGGTCGGTTATTCCAAGGGTCCAACTGGAACGCGAGCCTTTCTCTGGACAAACAGCAACGGAATGGAAGAACTGGGAATTTTGCCTGGAGGTAGCTCAAGTCGTGCGCTTGCCATTAACGATTCCGGCACCGTAGTCGGAGCCTCGGCTACGCAATCGGGAGATCATGCGTTTGTCTGGACGCGGCAAACAGGCATGCTGGACTTGAACGATGCGGCTTCGCTGGCTCCTGGCTCCGTGCTGGTGGAAGCGCACGCTATCAATCGAAAGGGCGAGATTCTGGCGATGGGAGGAATGGATCCCAATGGGATGGCGCCGGACAATCACCGATGCTCTCCGGCTCCGCCACTGAGCTTGCTGCTTACACCTACGAAGGCGCCATAAGGCTTACCCCTTAGAGCGCTACTCAAGAGAGATAGCACTACCTCATTTCGGTTGGGGAAATTGCAATGTCTTATCTGCGCGAGCAAGAAAGTGTCGCTAACGTTAACGAAGCTCAGATAAACGGCGACGAGAAGCTGGTGCTTGCACAGCTCATCGTTTCAGCGGCGCCTCAATTTTACGCTCTTCTACCTTGTTCCGAGCAGAAGATGTTGACTTTGGTGGCCGAGCAAATTGGTGAACCGGGCACAGAGCTGCAAAACACCTATATTCTTCGCCACGGTGGCAATGTCTCCTCGATTCTATCAGCCGTTGGGGACAATCTAATTGCCACAGCTCGACTAACTAGCTCAATGAATTTCATAAGAAAACTGGGGCGGTCAGAAAGAGCGTGCTTCCTCAGCAACCTTAAGCGTTTTTCGAAGGAATTGGAACCAATTGACAAGCCCGGTGTCTACATCTCTCGACTAGCAACGATGCCAGGTTCGAATACAGCCGGCGCTGGGGCGCGGCTTTTGAAATGGTTTTTGCTCAGATCGGGCCCTGGTCTTTATACTTGCCACGTTCACAAGGACAATACTATTGCCATGTGGCTCAACCAAAAGGTCGGCTTTAGACTCATCTCCGAACTCAATAAAGGCGCGTTTGACTATCGTGCGCTAGTTCTGGAGCAATAGCCGCTAAAGGCTTTCGAAGCTTTTTGCCGCCAATATCAGAAACCAAAGTCGGACCGTCGAAATGAATTTCGCTAATACTCTCTTATGCCGGCTTGGGAAGGGTCCGCACTTAATTGATGGAACAAGCGGAGCGCGATTGGATGACGTGCGAGGTCATGTAATTGCTTCGGCAGCGATGCTTCGAGAAAAGGGGCTGGAGAGAGGGGATCGGCTGCTTTTGGCATCGCAACTAGATCTGGAGACCGTCGTCGCCTATCTCGCAGCTATATATGCTGGATGCGTGGCGGTGCCGCTGCCCGCGGCGCAATGTTTTGAGGAAGCACAGACGTTCGCCGCAGCGACCGGCGCAAAAGCAATCTGGTCGAGCACGGTGCGGGAGAGTAATGCGTTGCCGGTGATTGTCGGCGTGGCGCAAGGCGATGTGCGAGACGGCTATGCAGGGGCCGAACCAACGGATATTGCAGTGCTTAATGCAACCTCTGGATCCACGGGTAAGCCACAACTTGTCATGGTATCGCACGCCAATTTGCTCGCTAATACCGAGGCAATTGTCCGGAGCCAGTCGTTGACAGCAGACGATCGGGCGTTGCTGCAATTGCCGCTGCATTATTGCTTTGGTGCCAGCGTGTTGCATTCTCATCTCTGGGCAGGTGGTAGCGTCGTAGTCGATCGCCGATCGATGTTCCCGAACCGCCTAATCGGATCAATTATTGACCACGCGTGTACGAGCTTTGCGGGTGTGCCTTTCACCTATGAACAGATCACAGCGGTGGCGGACTTTGATCGCCTGGCCGAATCCTCTTTGAAGCGATTTCTTCAGGCTGGAGGCAAGCTCGAAATTCAAGTTGTTGAGAACATTGTAGCACGAGTGCCAAAGGCCGATTTTTATGTCATGTATGGTCAAACGGAGGCGACATCACGGATTTCGACCTTCGAGGTGCGCCAGCGTCCAGACAAGTTAGGCAGCGCAGGAATGCCGCTCGACAACTTGAAAGTGTTTCCTGTCGGCGCCGATTTCCGGCCGCTCGCCGCTGGGCAATCAGGTGAGCTTGCTGTGCGCGGTGCCTCGGTGACGGCGGGTTTCTGGAATGATGTAGATGGTACGGCCGAGCGCTTTGTAAATGGTATGCTGCTGACGGGTGACATAGGCCATGTAGATGAGGATGGTTTTATTTGGATCGAAGGTCGAATAGCCGATTTTCTCAAAATGCGAGGAATGCGTGTTTCGATCGGTGAAATTGAAGCACGCTTGCGCTTCGCAGAAGGCATTAGCGAAATCGCGGCGTTTCCTGCCTGTCATCCCAGGTATGGGGAAGCATTTGGCTTGGCGGTGGTTGCTGAGAAGGAGCACGATCGCGCAGACATCGTTAGAGATCTCACCCGCCGGATCGATCCACTTTGGGTCTGTGCCGTCATCAATTTTGTGGATTCGCTGCCACGCAACGACGCAGGCAAGATTTTGCGCGGTCGATTAGCGGAGAAGCGTGGCTAATGAATATAAGCCAGGATTCCGTGAGCAAGCTGCTTGAATGCGCACCCTTCGCGCCAAGAGATTTCTCACACGCGGAACTCCTGCTGGATGCCTTGCGTGAGGGAATTGGCCATGCGGCGAAGAACCCCCGCTACGAAAACTACATTCGACACTGGCCTATCCCGCTTGCAGAGGTGCGCCGGATAGTCGATCTCCCTTTCTTGCCGGTTGCCGCGTTCAAGACCGATCCACCACTTGCTATTGTTCCTCAGGAAAACTGGTCAAGAGTGTTGCGATCGAGTGGGACCAGCGGGCAAATCCCATCGCAAATTGTAATCGACAAACTTACATCTTTGCGCATGACGCGAAGCGCCGCCGCCATTTTCGCGAATTTTATCGGTGTGTCCCGACGGCCAATGTTGGTGATCGATGATCCGAAGGCGGTAGGCGCGGCGAGCGAGTTTAGCGCCCGGGGAGCGGCGATCCGTGGCCTTTTGCCGTTCGGGCATAGCGTCACTTATTGTGGTCGACAAGGGGGCAACGGAGCGATCGAGCTTGACCTTGAAACATTGAACGATTTTCTAAGAAAACACGACCCGACACAGCCGATTCTGATCTACGGATTCACCTACATCATATGGATGGCGTTGCAACGCCTTATCGAAAAAGGACGCGACTTGGGGTTGCGACAGGCGCATGTGCTGCACAGTGGAGGTTGGAAGACATTGATCGACAAAGCAGTAAGCAAGCATTCATTCAATCAAAGCGTCGGAACGACGATTGGTTGTGGTGCTGATCGAGTAGTGGATTTTTATGGCATGGTTGAGAATGTAGGTATCGTTTATCCCGACTGCGTCGCGGGTAATAAGCATCCCCCAACGTATGGCGAGGTTGTTATCCGCAATCCGTTGACTTTGGAACCCGCCGCAGTTGGTGAGACGGGCATCGTGCAAGTATGCAGTATACTTCCAACAAGCTTTCCCGGTCACGCGCTTTTAACAGAGGATTTGGGAGAGGTGACGCACGCCGATCACTGCGAGTGTGGTCGGCCGGGAATCGCGTTTCGCTTTAAGGGCCGGTCCCCAAAGGCGGAACTGCGCGGTTGTGGTGATGTACTCGCACGTCGCACCGCTTCAAACTAATGTCGAAGCTCACTTTGCTATCTGATTCTGGCGAAATCCTGCCTCTCGCCCGGCGTTTGCGCGACGGCATGGCCAAGGAAATTCCAGTTTCAGCCCTGATCGAAAAATTGGCGTCGTGGGGAGCGCGGCTACTTGCTTCTCGGACCTACAATGTTCCAGGGACCGCGTATTTGTCGCAGTGGCTTCGTCGAGAAAATCTGCAGCGTCTTTTAGAGGCCGATTTTGGTGGTGCAGTTTCTGGCATGCTTGGGGTTCCGGCGGCGTTTGCGAAAGAGCCGCTGGGAAACTCCTCGTTCATAAAGCCTGTTGGGATAGTGGGGCACTGGACGGCGGGAAATGTCGATTTACAGGCTGTACTGTCAGGCGTTTGCGGTTTGCTCGGTGGCAATGCGAACTTGATTCGAGTTCCATCGGATCAGCGGCCTCATATCGAGCCGCTCTTGGCATGCCTCGCAGAGGACGATAGCGAAGGCACGCTTTCATCCCGCTTGGCCTTTATTTCTTTTCCAAGCGATCGAATCGATCTTCATGAAGCGATGGCACGGCACGTTGATGGCGCGATGATCTGGGGAGGCGATGAAGCTGTGAGAGCAGTGCGGGCTCTACCGTTTCCGAGCTGGGCGCGCATTGCGGTTTTTGGGCCGCGGTATTCGCTTGCGCTAATGGATGCTCTGACATGGTCTAATCCGGCGACGCGCAAAACATGGTGCGATCGATTGGCTCGCGATGTGTGGCTATACGAACAGCGCGCGTGCTCGTCGCCTCAGGCGATCGTTCTGGAAAGAGGAAGTGAGGATCCCCGAGAATTCGTTCGAGATCTGGTGGACTCGTTTCGAGCCCAGAACAAGCGGGCGCCGAGGCGAGTTATAGAGCCGGCCGACGCCTTGACGGTGTTAAAGGCACGAGCGGATTGGCTGCTTCAGTCTCAAGACCACACCGCTCAGATGAGTTTTGCGCCTGACTGGACGGTTTTGGTTGGCGAGGGTTCAGCGCTGCCACAAGCGGCCCAGCACCGGACATTGGTTGTTACCATTGTAGATCGCCTGGAGGAGTTCGTTGCTTCACTCGATGGAGTGACCCAGACGATGGGAGTGGCAGTTGCCGATGCCGGGCGCGAAGCAGCCTTGGCGCAACAGGCGGCGTCGCGAGGAGTAGATCGGATTGTCCCGATCGGTCAGATGCATTTTTTCAATTCCCCGTGGGATGGCCAGATGCTAGTCAAAGGTATGACTCGCACTGTTTCGTATGCTCGTAGTCGGCATCAGGAAGTAGGGTAAACATGGCTCGCCAAGTCCTCATAACAGGCGTTACCGGTGGTATTGGCGGCGCGCTCGCCGAATCCTTTACCGCAAACGGCGACATGGTTATCGGAGTCGGCCGCCGTAAAGACAAGCTTACGGCGCTGCGTGATCGGCTCGGCGAAAGCTTGGATTCGTTGCAAGCAGACTTAGAAACTGTCGAGGGAATCGACGCCGCTGTGGACGCTTTGGGCGACCGTGCAAACGCGATCGATGTTCTCATAAACAATGCTGGTTCGATGAAGTTCACGCCGACGCATGCACTCGATGCGCACGATGTTCAGTCTCAGCTCGCGATCAATCTTCTCGCTCCAATTTGGCTCACTCGGAAACTCCTCCCCGGCATGATAGACCGAAAGTCCGGGCTTATTGTGAATATCGCTTCCGCTGTCGGCGAAAGGCCCTCCCCGAAACTTGCTGCTTACGGGGCAGCCAAAGCGGGCCTCATACATTTCACCCGCACTCTCGCGGCCGAATACGCGGACGCCGGCATCCGGTGCGTCGCAATAGCTCCTGGCCCGGTCCAGACTGGATTAGTAGACAAATTCACGATGGCTATGATTGTGAGGTCCGTCCCATTGAAGCGCGCGGCGCTGCCCGCCGAGATCGCCGATTTTGTTCGTTATATCGCCTCTAATGCCGTAAACTTGGCCACAGGATCGGTCTTTACGGTAGACGGTGGCCTAAATATTAGATCCTGAAAATCGATGATCAAGAGATAGAATGGAACTAGATTTGACTAACACTGCTCAGCGTGTGCGAGAACTCGCGGCCGAAGAGTTCCAACTATCCGCCAATGAGGTACAGCCGACTTCCGGTCCAGAAGATATCAAAGGATGGGACTCGACCGCCCATATGCGGCTGATGGCGCGCATCGAAGAAGCGTTCTCTGTTTCCCTTGATATCGAGGAAATCGTCGACATGGTCACTATTCAGGCTATGATCGACACGATCAATGCCAAAATTGGCAAGCTTTAGCAGACGAGCAGGTTACGCTTTCTCGCGACGTATTGCAGATATCGCTCTTTGGAGGGCGATGTTGGAAAAAGCGAGCAGACACCAGATTGAACGAGTCGAGGCCTGATATTTCTGAACAGAAAAAAGAATGCATTGTTGCAGACCTGTATGATAGACTCGGCCTCCGCCGTTATTATGTCAGTAACAAGTTACGTGCTTGAACCGCTTAAGGTCATGAAGCCTTACATCGTGGATTTCAGTAAAGCAGCTAGTAATGAATAGTAGCGACGCGCTCCCTCACCCGCTGATCGACTTTTTCAATCTACTTTCTGACATTGAGCCTGAAAATATCACCCAGAAAGCAATACCGGTCTTTGATTCCCTGCCTTCGGTACAGCTTATAGCACAGCTACGCCTTTCAACGTTGACCTCAATGTCCTACAATTCAAATCCCTGAGAAACTATAACGGTGTTGCCACTGCTTAATCCAGAAAGGCCTTACTAATTTCCGACTCGGGTCTAAACATGCATTCTGACTGTCGATGATGGAAAACACACCCGAGAGTGTCCGCCAGTTTTTATTGATCGAGTATCTTGAAAGAATCCAATCGTCTGGCCAGCCTGTATCGCGTAGTAGGCTGGCAATTCGACGGTCTGCAGGATCGTTTAATTTTCGTTTCGGGCCGACGACGTTCGCCGGTCACTGACATGAACACGCTTTCCGAGGTCGACGTGCGGCGCTTTCTTCTGGATCGATACCGGGGACCGATTCAAGCAATCGGATTGAACCCGGATGATCTGACCGATGATTTTGATTTTTTGTTGAGCGGTGTGATCGATTCCTTTGGCATCCTCGAGATGATCAGCGCCATCGAGGAAGAGTTCCAAATACAACTGGATTTAGCCACATTGGACGCGGAAGACATTACAAGACTCGGGCCGCTGGCACAATACATCGCAAAGAACCCAAAGCGAAACTGACTGGCCGCGCTAATATGCCGTTAAATTTCATGTGTCGACTATGATGCTTGTCTATCAAAATGCGCCTATCTTTATTCACGGCTTCAATCATAGGCTCGGCAGCATCCAACGAAATTTACAGGAGTTGGAAGACGAGAAACTTCTGGTTGGCACTGTCGACAATCTAAGCGCGGTCGGTTATCGCCATAGTTTCGGGGTGGCTAAAGACGAAAGCCTGTTAGATCTTGCCAGCACTCCCGCGTCTCTGGCGTTGCGAATCGCACCGGAGCCGCGCGCACTAATATCCCAGCATTGTTACGCCGAAAGCGCGGTTCTAGCGTGTGCTGTTGACGAAGTTGATATCGGATTACGGAACCGATACTTCGCAGCGGAATTGATGAGAAAACTGCAAATAGATGACGTTCCATATTTCTGTTCGTTTGCCAGCGGTTGCGCTGGCTTTATATCTATTCTGGCTGCAGCGGGCGGCCTTTTTACTTCTTCACAGGAAGGCTCTGCTATCTGTTTAGTCGCTGATAGCTTGCCGCCCGGTGTACCATACGACATGGCGCGGGAACGTATTCTAGGTTCTGACCATAGCTCCGCCTTTGTTATCGGCCCCGAACAGCGTGGGTACCAACTTCTCGGAATCAACTACTACTCCACTACGCGGACAGCGGTTCCGTTCGTCGAAATTGTTAAACGAACTGTGCAGATGATCCAAGAGCTTGCCACGAGCCTCCAGTTGGATCTTGCCAGGAGTGATGTGGCCATTCATTATCCCAACATCTTCCCAGATACTTGGAAAATGGTGACCCGGTATTTGCACCTGCAGCATGTCGAACATGTGGTGGACGGAATGGCCGAACGCGGACATTGCATGGCTTCGGATGCCGTGATTTCACTCGCAAAGTTGCATCAGGGTAGGGCTGGACGGCTTCACGTCGTCGTGAATTACGGTATCGGGCTGCATCTGGGTGTTTGCATTCTAAAGGAGCAGGAGACGAATGGCCAAAAAATCCCACAAGTCTGAGAAGCTGCTGCCAGGTTTAAGAAACAGGTTTCTTCAGGGGCTTGCTCGAATTGCGCCGGGCGCGACGACCACACGCGTGTTCTTGAACCGGTGGCGAGGCGTCAAGATCGGCAAAGACGTCTGGATCGGGTACGACACGATCATAGAAACTTCGTGCCCTCATCTGGTGACTATTCGTGACCGCGCGCAAATTGGAATCCGGGTTACAATCATTGCGCATAACCGCGAACAGCGAGGCGTGCTGATTGAAGAGGAAGCCGCCTTGGGAGCAGGCGTGATCGTATTGCCAAACGTAACGATTGGTCGTGGAGCAATTGTTGCCGCTGGAAGTGTCGTCACGAAATCAGTCCCGCCGAAGACAATGGTGCGAGGGAATCCGGCGCGACCCATTGCCACGGTTGAGGTCCCGCTCGGTTTGGACGTCTCGGTCAAGGAATTCGCCAAGGGTCTTCGATTACGCCCTGTAAGGGAGGCCCCTCCGCCATCACCCTAATCTTTTTCCAGAAACGTGGGCCATGGTGACGCGATACCTCAGATCGAACACGTTCTTGATGAGAATCTCGACAGCGTATTGCATGGCGACCGATTCCGGCAAAACTTCATTGCAGCGACGGCGGTCGAATTCATGTCGTAGTCAACTATGGAATTGGACCTGCACTTGGGAGTTTGCGTGCTTAACGAAACCGATGCGACCGAATCGGCGACGTGACGGTCGCGTGTCAGGTGGGTGGGACAGTTACTTTCTTGAGCAACTTTACGAATGGTAAACTCAGCTTCGCCATCGGCAGCTTGCATTCCATCCCAAGAGCTGTTTTTTATTTAATGCTGGCCAACTGCGCAGAGGATTGGGTATTATTTCTCGAAAGGGTGTGTTTTGGTCTGTTTTTCCCGCGGCATCAGGCTGGCTCCTAGACGGTTTGGAGGACTGCGTTTGCTTTCGTATGTTGGGGCCTTGATCGAATCTCAACCATCGCGCTGTTTTGCCTGCTTCCCGTGAGAGAGATTACTGAGGCCAATATTCGCCAGTTTCTTCTGGATAAATATCGTAAGCCCCTGGGAGCAATCGGGTTGGTACCAGAGAATCTCGCGGATGATTTCGATTTCTTGCTCAACGGAGTGATCGATTCCTTTGGCATTCTCGAGATGATCAGCGCGATAGAGAACGAGTTTCGAATCCAATTAGACTTGGCAAGCCTGGATGCGGAACAAATTACAATTCTTGGCCCGCTCTCGCGTTTTGTTGCCGAACGGGGCTATTTTCGACCTGAAATTTTTCCTGATCCAAACAAAGCAATGGCTTAAGCGTTGCTTTGGAACAGTTTGCTCCAAGGCTCCGATTCGAGGCAGATACGCCCTTTTTCGCATAAATTTAGGTGCATTCGACGCCGTGATCGTAGTAAAATAGCCGACATGTCCGAGCAGTTGCTGTCCGTTTACGAGACAGAATTTGCAGATCCTCCCTCGGGTCGCGCCCGGTGCACTGACGGTACCGTAGCGCCTTAATTGGCGGTGACACGGGCTTCTTGGCGAGAAATGTGGATTGGTTACAATACGATTATCGAAACGTCACATTGCTCTGGCAACGATCCGCGAACGCACTGCCGCTGGCACCGAGCATTAGGAAAAAGGCTGATTTCAGTCGATGATTAATCAATCGCAAGTGTTTGCCCCGACTCGGCAAGATCGATTGGCCGAACCTGAGCTATCTATTTTGATGCCCTGCCTCAATGAGGCGCGCACGCTCGGGGCGTGCATCAGCAAGGCGCAGGATTTCTTAAAGCAGAGTGGTGTTTCTGGAGAAGTGATTGTTGCCGACAACGGTAGCACCGATGGATCAATTGAGATTGCAGCGGAGCTGAACGCACGCGTGGTGAACGTTCCTCTCCGTGGCTACGGCGCTGCTCTCGCGGCGGGGATCGAAGCAGCGAAGGGAAAATACATTATCATGGGAGATTCGGACGAGAGCTACGACTTTTCCGCGCTCACACCTTTCGTCGACAAACTTCGCCAGGGTTTCGATCTGGTTATGGGGAACCGTTTTAGTGGAGGTATTGCGCCGGGAGCGATGCCCCCGATGCATCGCTACTTCGGCAATCCTTTGTTAACCGCACTTGGCCGTCTTTTCTTCTCCTGCAAAGAAAGCGGCGACTTCTATTGCGGTCTTCGCGGTTTCCGCAAAAACGCCGTCCAGCGACTGGCTCTGCAAAGTCAGGGAATGGAGTTCGCGCTCGAGATGGTAATTAAGGCCGAGATGAATGGGATGCGCATCACCGAGGTGCCGACCACACTCTCCCCGGATCGGCGTGGCCGTGCCCCGCATTTGCGGCGTTACCGGGATGGATGGCGAAGCTTGCGCTTTTATTTGCTAATGAGCCCGCGCTGGTTTTTCGGAATCCCTGGTTTGGTCTTACTTGCTGCGGGAATCGCTGGCTCGATGCCCTTGCTTAAAGGTCCGGTCCACATCGCGTCGCTGACTTTTGACTACCACACGCTGATTTACTCGGTGGCGGCGATTTTGCTGGGGTACCAGAGCTTGTTGCTGTTCGTGTTTGCAAAGTTAATGGCGGTGGAAACCGGGCTTCATCCCCCAAAAACACGTTTTTGGTTTCTGCAAAAGCGTCATACTTTGGAATGTTGCCTCATCGGCGGAGCATTACTCGTATTCGTTGGGCTTGTTCTCGGCATCCTCGCCACCCACGAGTGGGAAATGGCCGGCTTTGGCGCCCTTGCGCCGGCGTTAACGATCCGGCTGGTCATTTGCTCAGTGCTCTTTCTGCTTCTTGGCGGACAAACCATCTTGGCCGGATTTTACTTCGGAATAATCAATTTGGTATCTGAGCGTAGGCAGTTACAGCATTCGTTGCTTCCAAACGTGGTGAAGCAAGCTAGTGGAGGGTACGAAGAATAAACCGTGAATAGATTTTCTTCTGCAGATTCTGACCAAGGTTGGAGCACTCGACTGGAGCGCGTCGCTCAACGTACAGACCGATATGGGTGGGTTCTCTTTTCTATCCTGGCAATAGTATACCTAATCGCCACCGTCCACCTAGCGAGCATAAAACTACTTTGGACCGACGAATTCTTTACCCTCTACTTGAGCCGATTAGCTCCGAGCGAGCTTTGGCGTGCGCTGTTAACAGGCGGGGATCAGCATCCGCCGCCTTTTTTCCTCCTCCATCGCTTCGTCATTACTGTCTTTGGTGAACACCCGTGGTCATTGCGACTGCCTGCGATGCTTGGCTTTCTTCTGATGCTAATATGCATCTATCGTTTCGTAACAGTACGAACGGCGCCTCTCTATGGGCTGGCGGCAACGCTGGTGCCGCTAATCACTGTGGCGCATGAATACTCCTATGAGGCGCGCGGGTACGGGTTGCTTGCTGGTTTTCTCTCCCTTGCGGCACTGTGCTGGCAACGGGCGGGAGAGACGAAGAAAAACACAGTCTTGGCCATGGGCATCGCGGTGGCATTAATTGCGGCAGTCGCCAGTCATTACTACGCAATACTGCTTTTACCCGCTTTGGCAGCAGCTGAGGTAGTTCGGGGTTATCGAACCGGGAGAGTGAATTGGCGTGTCTGGCTTGCAATATGCGCTCCTGTCATTCCGCTGGTTGTGTTCTTCCCGTTGCTGCGCAGTTCCAGTGGGTTCGCCAGTACTTTTTGGGCAAAACCGTCGGTTCTGGAGATTAACCTGTTCTACAAGAATGTTCTGGGAGAAGCGGCATCATGCCTTTTGTGTGGTGTTGCAATAGCAGGCCTCTACCGGACGCTCTTCCAAAGAAAAGCGGGGGCGGTTGGGAACAGCCAGGAAATCCCTCCTGAAGAGATTCTTCTGGCTGCCGGGTTCGCAGCCGCTCCATTCTTCGTCTATATCCTGGCCAAGCTTGTCACGGGTGCCTTCGCGTGGCGTTATGCAATAGGGGGCATTTGCGGCATTGCCATCTTGTTCGGCTTCTTTTGTTTTAAGCTATTTCGCGGCAGCCGTATGGCAGCTTGCCTCTTCATCCTAGTTACCGGTAGCTATTTCGTGGTTGCCATTCGACTTGCTGAACAAAGACTTGAGCGGGAAAGGCGGGAGCTCTTCTCCGTTCGTAGCTACCTGGATTCTAACGTTCCGGATTCTCAACCCTTAATCATCGGTGACTCAAAGGCGTTCTATGCGCTCACTTACTACGCCCGTCCGGGGAAGACATTGCGCTATATTTACCTCGCAGATCCGCAGCGCTCCGTGAAATATGTTCACCATGACACGGTAGAACGGTCTCTTCTCGCTCTCAATCCATGGTTTAAGCTGAATGTACACTCCTACGACTCGTTCTTCGCGCATAATAATAACGCAATGGTCTGGTCCGGAGTGAGTCGCAAATGGAGCTGGTTACCATCTGCGTTGATTGATGACGGCAGGAACATCACTCTCAATGGACGTGTCCTTGAGGGGCTGCTCATGTCGGTACGAACAGGCGGACCGGAAAAAAGCGCGGTTTCGCTCCCCGGCGAAAAGGATACTAGCCGTCCCCTCGCAACAGGGCGATGAGCGCGCCTGAACCATTGTTAGCAAGCCTGGCTTTGCGCGAAAGCTATCGCGATACATACTGGCGTGAAAATGATCCGATCGCAGACGACCGCCTTCTCTGGCGAGCACAGGCCTTCCGTCACACCGTCCATCTGCTGCCGGGGCAGACAATACTTGAGCTTGGTTGTGGTGAGCTGCGATTAACGCGCCAGTTAGTTCGTGTTTCTCGGGGCGAAAACCCGATTACCGCCGTCACTTTCCAGACCTCCCTGCCTGGACGAGACATGCTCGGTGATAAAGTAGAACTCTTAAGCGCTTCTGATCTTCGAGGGGCACTCGCCGGTCGCACTTTCGATTGCGTTATTGCGATGGACTTACTCGACCGCAAGACTTCTTCAGATCTTCTTCAGATCGTTTACGATCTTCTCGTACCCGGAGGTGAAATGGTTTTCTATGAAAGCAACCCGTGGAATCCGGTTCACAAAGTTCGAGGAATGCTTCTGCGGTGGGCAGGAAGGCGCGATCCCAGAAATTTGATCGACCGGCCCGGTTTATACGAGTTGCTCTCCGAGATCGGGTTTGTTCGAATTTACACCGCCTTCAATGATTTCGTCTTTGCGCCACTCACGAGACCGTTGATTTGGTTTCTGCGCAACCTCTCCATCTTGTTGGAGAACGCGCCCGTCATCCGACGCATGGCCGGATCAATTCTGGTGCACGCGCAGAAACCACCTCGCTTAAAACCACGTGCTTCCGTCTCATTGTTTGAGCACGAGCCATTGCGTCGAGCTGTTTCGGTCGTGATTCCATGTCACAACGAAGAGATGAATGTCCGTCCACTAGTTAAGTGGATAATCGATCTCTATGGCGAGTACATCCATGAAATCATTGCCGTAAATGACAATAGCACCGACCACACAGCAGACGTCCTGACCGAACTGGCGAAAGCCGATGATCGTGTAAGGCCATTACACCGTCAGCCGCCAAATGGAGTCGGACGCGCCATTGCGGATGGGCTTAGTGCCGCTAGCGGGCGTTATGTGCTGATGATGGATTGTGACTTCCAACACCTTCTGCCGGAATTTCGCGAGCTATTCGATAGCATAGCTGAAGGTTACGATGTGGTTATAGGCAGTCGCTTTTCCCGGCACAGTGTTTTGCTTAATTACCCGTTCACCAAGATTCTTGCCAATCGCGCATTCCATGCCCTGGCAATGGCCCTTTTCGGATTACGATTTCGTGATGTAACAAACAACCTCAAGCTTATGCGACGCGAAGTCGTCACCGATCTGCAGCTGCGGCAGCCGGGTTTTGCTGTCAATGCAGAAACCGGACTGCAGCCGATCTTACTAGGCTACAAGGTCGAGCTGGTCCCGATTTCCTGGATCAACCGGACGCCTGGGATGGGAACATCATCATTTCACCTGATGCGGGTGGGTGGAGGTTACTGGGAAGTTTTGGGGGGTCTTTGGCTCAAACGGGTTTTCGGCATTGGCCCCTACCGGAGTCTAGCGCGGACCGGACCTAAACGCGTCGGTATGGCACATGATGTTGTCCCACGTGATGTGGTCGCGCGATGAGCCAGCAGCAAGTTCGATGGCTGATTCTAACAGGCGCTCTCGTGCTGATGGCCGTGATACAAGTCACGATTGCGCAACGGCAATGTCTCTGGGCAGACGAGATCTTCTCGCTGGCGGTCGCTACTGGACACAGCCTGGAGCACCCGGCGGCCTCGGCCCAGCCACAACTAGGTGACTTCGTCGAACCAGACGGAGCGGTAGCAGCAGGCGAGTTGCGGCGG
>JADMIO011107785.1_pt1 | contig 16915 bp, 6 predicted proteins | sample 8958161 | NCBI WGS metagenome assembly JADMIO01 (sample SAMN16585339, study PRJNA669376) | soil metagenome | isolation source: Crop rotation soil | place: USA: Cullars Rotation, Alabama | collected 2011
AACCGCACCCCAGCCAGTAAGTTGCGGGCCATCTTCCCAATACTGGTCGAGCGTTCCTAAGCCGGCATCGGCAATTGGCACTGCTGCCTTGTGGATACCCTGCTTTACGACATCATAAAACTCGAACCGCACACCGTTAGTCAGATTCAGACCGTTGTCGTGGTAGATGGAATCTCCGCCCAAAATAGCTCCCGCGCAGATTCCCAGATAGTTCAAACCACTCTCTACGGCATGATGAATGTTCGCAGTTGTGTTCGACTTCAGGCTGTTGCCCATGGTAACGAAATTTCCGCCGGGAACAATCAGCAGGCGATAAGCCTTGAGCCGTGATTCGCTCATGTCGTTCATTTGCAAACTATTCGCAGTCGAATAATTCAGATGATGTTCATTTAAGATCATCTCGACCGCCGTGACATCATTGGGCGACGTGCCGGTTCCGTTGAATAGAAGAATGGGCGGCACCGTCTTCGACGTCAGAGGGATGGCAGATTCGCCCGCGTTCTTGCAGCTAGTCACTGCGAGTGCAATGAGAACGATAGAAGCGATGAGGCGACTCTCTTTCATTGGTTAGTAAGGCTAGTCAGATGTATTTGTTGAACTCTCCAAAAAACGGCTTTGGACTGCAAACCGCACCGCACCGCTTAGCTTATCCTTCAATTCCAAACACCACCACACGTTGCGCAACGGCTTTCTTTTCCTTGCCGCGCACGAAAACGCGCAGTTCATAAAGTCCGGGCTGAAAGTTGCTCAAACGCATTTCGCTGCCGATGAGCGTCCCTTTTGCGTCTCGGTCGAGCAGGCGGGTTGAGAGTGGGACGGCTTCGGTTTGCGCGAGCTTTTGGTCGCCTTGCCAGATTTCAGTTTGCAAGGTCAATTCCTCTAGCTTGGCGGCCTGTGGGGAGTTTGGATAAAGACGGAACAGATAAATAAAACTCTCATTGGGCGCGTAGAACTGTATGCCTTGAACGCTGCGCGTGCCAGGCGGTGCCGGTGCATTCTTTTTGTTTAGCGCGGTGGGAGAAAGATTTTGCGCGCCTTCAATCAGCAGGCTGCTGAGCGTCAGTTTCTTGCGCTTGAGGTCGGGGACTTCGACGATTGCCGTGGCGGTGCCGATGTGTTGGGTTGAAGCTTCGTAAGCGCCAACGCGAACTTGATAAAAACCAGGCTTGAGTTCCAGGCGCTTGGTGTAGTGCACGCCATTGCGGCGCGCCAATTCCGCGCGCGCCGGCAGTAAATTGCCTTGCATGTTTTCTGCGCTGTTGTGGATGAGCTTGCCGCTAGAGTTGAAGATAGCCAGCGCGATCTTTAGCTCGAATTGTTGGCGGTCGTTGTTGGGTTGGAAGTTGATCGTTTGCCCGTCCAGAAAAACGTGCAAGGTGGCTTGGGCCGCGTCGTATTTGGTCTCGAAATCTTCGGCCACTGCCGCCACACCGATTTCGGTGGTGGCAAGCGGCTCGAACATCTTTTCCGTCATACGCTGGTCAGGGGTCTTGGCCACATCGGTCTTTGGTTTGGCGAGCGCCGCGGGCAGATAACCACGTTGTGCGCGGATGCGGTATTCGGGATGATTTTTGACTCGTACATTCAGTTTGCGAAATTTGTTGAGATTGCCTTCCAGCTTTGGATAGTAGGCCAGCGTGTAGAACACGCGATTCTCATCAAGCGCGCGTTGCGCCGCGCCGGTCAGATCATTCGTGTTGTGCAGGAACTGGCCGCCCGTATCAGCGGCCAGGGCGTTCAACCCGTCTTGTAGTTCGGATTCACCTGCGGTGGCGTAATGAAAGTTTTGCTGCACCGCCAATTCGGCGCTAAACCCAGGCGGCGGAGTCAGGCCTTTGGAGTCAATCGAGTAGATGACTACGCCGGCGCGCGCGGCACGGCTGGTGACTGCTTCAAGGTCACTGGTTTCCGTCGAGCCTCCGATGTCGTGCAAGGTGAAGCCGTCTGAGAAGAGCACAATCAACCTTTGGCCTGGCAGCGTAGACAGACGATCAACCACCGAACGAAGCGTCAGCAACGTCGCGCGCCTGCGGTACGCGGCGACTTGCAGAATTTCGCGCGCGCGGGCTTGCGCCATAGTTTCGAGCGTGCGCCGATCCATGCCACTCAGGTGATCTTCAACCAACATGATGCGGATGGCTTCGTCCGTTGCCTGCCGGTCGCCACGATCAACTAGGGCGGCGAGATAAGGATTGAAAGCGCTGGCGCGTTCGGTCGGCCCGGCGTTCAAGCGCTCAATTGCAAAACGGAGCAGCCGACGGTCGCGGGTGAACTGTTCGCCCAACCCGAGTGTGCCGTAGCTGGTGACGAGCGCCGTCATATCCTGTGCGCTGAGCTTTCCATCAACCAAGCTGCGCATGGCTCGTTTGAGATAGAGCAGATTGCCAATCGCTATGTGTAATGTGTCGGCGAAGAGCACTATCATGCGGGCGGGTGGCGTCTTCTCTGCCATCGTCGGCAGCGGATTCGCTTCGGCTGCTTTGCCGCCTGCTGCGTCTGCACCGGGCAGTTCAGTGAGCTGAAAGAAGCTGAGTTCTTGCGGTTCGTTGTTTTCGAGTATTTCGAAGTCAGCCTGTTTCAAGCCCGTCACCGGCTTGCCCGCTTTGTCTGTCACGACGGCGCGCACTTCGATCAATTCGGTGGTGACGCGAATCGGCTGATCTTGATCTTTCTTCTGAGCTTCCGTTTGGCTCGTGTTTTTTGGTGTTTGCGTTTGGCCGTGAGCCGCGAGCAGGCGTAGGCTGAACGTCACGCTGAAGCACAATAGAATTACAATGGCTGATTTCAACATTTAAGTTTCTCCGTGAATATGACGGTCAAAAAATGCGTAGTTACTTAGGTGAGCTTCGTCTTGCTTGTGACAGTGCCGCCGCGAATTTCTTGCAGCACGGAATTGAGTTCTCCGCCGATCAAAATCGCCGCGCCCGTGAAATAGAACCAGAGCATCAGCACCATCACGCCGCCCAACGCGCCGTAGGTCGCATTGTAGCGGCCAAAGCGCGCGACGTAAAACTTGAAGCCTAGAGAAACCAGCAGCCAACAACTCAACGCGAAGAGCGCCCCCGGCGAGGTGATACGCCAGCGTTGCTCGATATTCGGCGCGGTGTAGTAGAGCAGATCAAGCCCCAGCATCAGAAAGCCGATGATGCCGAACCAACGCACGATATGCCAGATCGTGCTAAAGACTTCGCCATAACCGTAAACGTTAGCAATGCGCTCGCCCCAGCTTTCACCGAAGAAGAGCAGTGCGAGTGCAAAGATGATGGAGAATGCCAGTCCGCAAATCAGCACGATGGCTAGCAAACGTTCTTGCCACCACGCGCGCCGATTGGGCACGTCGTAAGCAGTGTTGAGCGCCGAGATGATCGCTTCCATCCCGGACGACGACACCCAGATGGAGAGCAGAATACCGAAGCTGAGCAAGCCGCTGCTCGGTTGTGTCCTGATCTGAGTGAAGGTCGTGTCCAACATCGCAAAAGCGTCGCGCGGCAACACGTTTTGCAAATAGGCAAACAGGTCTTCAAAGAAGTGTGGCAAAGGCACATAAGCCAGCAAAGCGGTCAGAAAGATCAAGAGCGGAAAGAGCGAAAAGAGCCAGTAGTAGGCCAATTGCGCTGAGCGCCCGAAAACTTCGTCCTCAAAGATGCGGTTGTAAACGGCAATCGCCACGTAGCGCCAGCGGTCTAGCTGTGATGCTGTTGGCGAAGGTTGGCCCAGCGGTATAGTGTGCGCGACTGGTGGTGTGTGTGCGCCAGAAGTTTGTTTGGCGTGGCGAAGCTGTCTGCGGATAGCCGCGTCTGAGCGTTTGCGTTTGCTGTATTTTCTCAAGCTAGCTCTCCCGCCGGACTCAGTTGATCTGGTTTTGCCGCTTCTATGAAATGAATGGCATTGTAGCCTGAGTCTGCGAGACCGCAAGGGGCGAGCGGGTTTTCAAAATGCCGCTTCAACTCGGCAAATAACACGTCATTTAAGCTTCACTTGATGTGGATTCTCACAATATTTGCCGCCTTGCCGTCCACCGTCAACTTCACGTCTACTTCACCACGCCCAGTCAAACTACGCGGGATTGAGAGATTGGCCTGATCCAGTCCAATGAAGCCTGGCACTGCTCCGGCAAAGCTGACTGGCGCATCTGTGCCACCGATTTTCGCTGCCACCGCAGAAAGATTGCTGCGGAAGCGCAGCCCCGTTCCGAACAACACTAGGAAGACTTGATCGGTGGCCAGTCCGAGGTCAAGCGGCACAGGCGTAAAGCGCCCCGTCGCCGCATCGAACTGTGCGACTTGCTCAGTGCTCTGTGTGCCATTCGCCTTGAGCCGAAATAAGACGCCTGCCGGGGCGCCTTGCCCGCTGGCGTTGGCAGTGAACAGACCCGGTGCGACCGGCGCAACCTGCACAGTGCCGACCGAAAGCGTGCCATTGCCGCTTGTGACCGTGACAGTCGCCGCCCCTGTAACCGTGCCTGGCGGGAGCAGGTAATTGATCTGCGTAGGCGAAACAAAGAAGAGCGGCGCGAGCCTTTCGACGCCGTTACTGTCGCGTACTTTGACAGTCGTACCCGCGAGCGTTGTCGGCAATAGTGCGTCCTGCGCGTTCAAGGCGGTTGTTGCCAAGCCTGTACCGAAAGCCGAGACCATAGATTCTGGCGCCAGTTCTGCGCCGAGGAAGCTCGTGGCCGACACATTCGTCACCGAATTGCCGATAGTCAGCGTTTGGGTCTGCACGTCGGCACAACTGGCTTTGCTAAGCGTAAGCGGGCCACTGACAGCTCCTGTCGGGATAGTTACTGTGATGCTGGTGTCGTTGTTGATGGTGAACTCTGCGGCCACATTGTGGGCAAACCTGACGCCCGTCACGCCGGTAAAATTGGCGCCGTTGATTGTCACGCGCGTGCCCGCCGTGCCGCTGGCGGGATTCAGACTGCTGACCGTTGGGCACGCCGAGGCCAGGCGCGCGCGGATGCCGAGGTTGCCAGCAAAATTCAAATCATCTATCAGCCAGAAGGTCAGACCGTGGATGGCCATGTACGAACGCTTTTGCAGCGGTGGGGTGACATCGAGTGCAATAGGGAATTGACCCGGTGCGGAAGTAGTCTGGAAGCCGACGATAAAATCACCAGACGTGATGGTAAAGGCCGGGAAATCGTAAGTGATGAACTGCCCTCTGCTCTGGATAACCGACTGTAGAGTCTGGAAAGTCGTGGTGCTAATTTCCCCATCACCGCTGGCCTTGCTGCCGACCAGCAGCGTGATGGGCGTCCCAACGGGCGGGGCTGCGCTATGAAAGAAGATCGAGATGCCGGTCAGTGTGGCCGGGTAGCTGAATGGTGTAAGACGATTGACGTAGCTCTCCGGCTCTCCCCTGGTCGAACGCAGCGCACTTTCAAAACCACCATCGTCAACATACAGCTCGGTCGGTGACCCGGTACCACTTGGCTCGGTCGTCGTGATTTGTCTCGCATCTGCATTGGCTTTGAACGTATTGTCCGTTCCTTGCGCAGCCGCGCCTGTTTGTGGCGAGGGCCAAATAAGACTGCTCAGCAGCCACAGACAAAGCAACGCTAGCCACCAATCAGGCGCACGATAACAGCCGGCCGGACGAAGGAATAGATTCTTCACGACAATTTCCTACGATGTTGGATTCAATTGACTCTGGTCGCTGCTGAGGGTTTCGGATCAGTAAAGCGACCTTTGAAGGTGCAAGCATAGCTTGCGCAGGCGTTGTTGAAAAGAGTGAGGACGGCAATGACTATATTATTTGATATTGACTCGCACAGTGTTTGCCAGCTTTCCATCCACTGTCACAGCCACATCTGCGTCACCGCGCCCGGCCAAGCTGCGCGGCAACTCCACGTTGATCTGATCCAAACCCGTGAACGCCGGTTGTTCGCCCACATATTGGACAGGCGCATTCACGCCGCCGATAGTCACTGCGGTGGCCGTCTGTGCGCTGCGGAAGCGCCAACCAGTGCCGAAGAGCGCTAGCACGATGAATGAAGTTCTGGGTGTGAATTCAATTGGCAGTGCGACGTAGCGTTGCAGTGTGCTGTCGTAACGGTTGATATTCTCGTAATTCTGCGCGCCGTCAGTGCTGACGCGGACGATTACTCCGGACGCTACACCTTAGCCATCGGCGTTGGCGGCAAAGAGACTGGGTGCGACGCGGCTCAAAGTAATGAAGCGGCTGCTCAGCGCCATCGTCTCAGCGTTAATGGTAACGAGAACCTGCCCTTCGGCCACTTCCGGTGGAATGAAAAAGTTGATTTGCTGGGGCGAGACGAAAAACAACGGTGCTGCCCGCGTGACGCCTGCGCTATCGCGTAGGGATAGGTTGCATCCCGCTAAGGTGGTGGGCAGCGGTGTGGTATCCGCCGTTGCTGTAGTAGTTGTCAGCGCAGTGCCAAACATCGCCGCAATCATGCCGGGGGCGAGGGCGGAACTATAACTGGCGGCGGAGACAACGGCAGGAACTGGTACCAGGTTATCGCCTCTGACCTGCACGTCGAATGAAATGCCAAACCCGCAAGGAACTGTTCCATTGTTTGGACTGAACTGCCAACCTGGCAGGCTGATGGTGTAAGTAACAGCAGACGTCAGCGTGCAGCAACTTCCGGTTGTAATCCCACATGGGTGCGAGATCGAAGCCAGTCCTTCAACATTAGTTTGTCTGCTTCCACTGCCAGGGAGCGCCGGTCCCGTTGCCGTCCACGAATAATTGATGATGACCGAAGGGACAGGCTGCCCAGCTTGATCTACCACCCGGATATTGGCCGTCCCAGCTTCTCCGCTGGCCGCTAGCGCTGCGAGCAAGCAGACTGTAGCTGGCAGAATCAATAATCTGTTCATGTGATTTTCCTCCTTTGACAGGGATTACTTGATGCTGACTTTCAAAGTATTCGCCGCCTTGCCGTCCACGGTCAGCATTACGTCCACCTCGCCGCGCCCAATCAAACTACGCGGGATAGCGAGATTAGCCTGATCCAGTCCGATGAAGTCCGGTACTGCTCCGGCAAAAGTCACAGTCGCATCTGCGCCGCCAATTTTCGCTGTCACGGCGGAGAGATTGCTGCGGAAACGCAGCCCTGTTCCAAACAACACCAAGAAAACTTGATCGGTGGCCGGGCCGAGATCAATCGGCAACGCCACGAACTTATTTTGCGCCGCGTCGAAGCCCGCCACCGGCTCGAAGCTTTGTGAACCGTCGGCCCTGACGCGCAAGGCTGTCGCTGCCGCCAGCCCGCGTCCGCTGGCATCGGCGGTGAAAAGGCCCGGCGCTACCGAAGCAATGCGCACCGTTTCAAGCGAAATAGTTCCGTCTCCGCTGGTGATGAGCACCGTGGCCAAGCCAGCGGCGGTGCCGCTGGGAACTTGATAGTTGATTTGAGTAGGCGAGACGAAGAAGAGTGAGGCGGCACGTTCGATACTGACACTGTCTCTGACCAGCACCCGCGTCCCAGCTAAGGTGGTGGGAAGTGGAAGCGCAGTCGCGACCTGGGTGGCGGAGGCTAGTCCGTTGCCAAAAGCTGCCACGATGGATTCGCTTGCCAGTTCCGTTCCTACAAAGCTTGCAGCCGAGACGTTCGCGACCGCGTTGCCGATGACGGTCACCGTGAAGGCGCAGGCAGCCGTCTGACCTGTGGTGCTAGTCCGCTGGCAGTTGACTGTAGTAGCGCCAACTGGAAAGGTTGAGCCGGAAGCCGGATTACAAACGGTGTTGCCACTGGCACAAGCATCAGATGCTGTCGGCAGCGGATAGCTCACCACGCGACCCGCGCCAGAGGTGGCGGGCATCGAAACGTTCGCTGGACAAGCGAGCGCCACGTTGTTGTTGGCCGTGACGGTAACGGTTTGTTGACAAGCAGCCGTGTTGCCTGCCGTATCAGTCGCTTGCCAGGAGATTGTGGTCGTTCCCAATGGATAAGCAGCAGTGAGTGGTTGATTGTCGTTGCGTGTGCTGGTGAATGTCAGACCGGCGCTGCAATTGTCGCTGGCTGTCGCCGTGCCCGGATTGAATGAAGCCGCACATTGATTCGCGTCTGTCGTGCGTGTGAGGTTGGCTGGACAAGTGAGGCGTGGCGGCTCGCGGTCTTGCACTCTCAGTTGAAAGAAGAGACGCGAACCCACCAGCGTGACGCAGTTGAGCGTGTAATTGCCGACCGGAAAAGGCGGGCGTGCCGTCGTCTGGCAGTGCATTGTGGCGCACTCGCCCGCCGGTGAAGCGAGCCTGAAAGTGGCGTTGCACAAGCCTGGGTCAGTGTTGAGCGTGACCACGCCGAGCGTGAAGTTGATGCTCACCGTGCCGCGATTGATGTTCCCATCTTGCAGTTGGAAGGTCGCGGTTAGCGTGCTGCCAATATCTTGAGCGGCGGCGGTGAAACTGAAACTTCTGGTCGCCGCGAACCCGCCAGCGCTGAGCGCACCGTAGTTTTGCGACGCGCTTGGAGCGGTGACTCCACCGGTGGCCAAGAGAGTCGCAACTAACTGTTGGCTTGTGTTGGCCGTGCCGGTGTTTTGCAAGGCGAAGCTGACAGTCACGGTTTCACCCGGATCAATCACTCCATCCGGTGAGACACAAGGCTCTTCGGTGAGTGTGGTGCTGGCGATGATAATTCGTGGTTGATTGGCTTGTCCGATCTCGGGTTTCGCTGCGTATAGCACCGTTGACCAGTTGGGCGCAGCAAGGAAGAGCGCCACTAGCAACCCTCCCAGCCCAAAGGCCCATAAAAATCGCCCTAAAAATTGTTTGCTGCGGATAAAGCCAGTAGCTTCGTGCTTGGCCAGCATGGTTGATACCTCCTTACCGAATACTGACTCACCCAGTATTGGCTACTGGCTATTCACCGTCAACAGCACGTCTGTCTCACTTGATGTTGATCCGTACTGTATTCGCTGGCTTGCCATCTACCGTCAATACCACATCCACCTCGCCGCGTCCGGCCAGACTGCGCGGAATCCGCAGGTTGGTTTGATCCAGTCCAGCGAAGCCGCCTTGCGATCCCGCGAACAACACCTCTGCGTTCGTGCCGCCGATGCGCGCCGTAACGTTATTCAACGAACTAGCTGCGCGGAAACCCGTCCCGAACAGGATCAGAAAGACCTGTTCGCCTTCCGGGCCAAGATCAATTGGCACAGCGACGAAACGACCAGTGGCGGTGTCGAATTGCGCTACTGGCTCGTTGCTTTGCGTGCCATCAGCCTTGAGTCGGAAGACGCCCGCTGCAGGAACGCCTTGCCCGCTGGCGTTGGCGGTGAACAAGCCTGGTGCGACCGGCGCGATCTGCACCGTGCCGACCGAGAGTGTGCCGTTGCCGCTCGTGACCGTAATGGTCGCCGTGCCAGTGGCTGTACCTGATGGGAGCAGATAGTTGATCTGCGAGGACGAAACAAAGAAGAGCGGCGCGAGCCGTTCGACTCCGAGGCTGTCGCGGACTTTGACCGTCGTGCCCGCGAGCGTCGTCGGCAATGGCGTGGTATCTGCGACCACAGTGCTAGTAGCTAAGCCAACGCCGAAAGCTGACACGATGGATTCTGCGGCCAGTTCCGCGCCGAGGAAGCTAGCAGCCGAGACGCTTGCCACCGAGTTAGTAATCGTTACGGTCAGTTCGTTTGATGTGCCGCCGCCGGGCGCGGGATTGGAAACAGTCACGCGCGCTGTGCCTGCTGTAGCAATATCGGCAGCGGGAATTGCCGCAGTGAGTCGCGTGGAGGAAACGAAAGTCGTCGGACGATTATTGCCGTTCCAGCGCACAACTGAAGCATCGCTGAAGTTCATGCCGTTGACCGTCAGGGTGAAAGCTGGGCCACCGGCGCTGACGACATTTGGCGTAAGACTCGCGATGGAGGGTGCGAGGTTGTTGATCGTGAAGCTGCTGGTATTCGATAAGCCGCCGCCAGGTGCAGGGTTGAAGACAGTTATGCTGGCCGTGCCTGCGGTTACCAAATCACTCGCTGGAATCGCCGCCGTCAATTGAGTCGCCGAAACAAAAGTCGTCTGCCGATCCGCGCCGTTCCAGCGCACCAGTGCACCGCTGACGAAGTTTGTGCCCGTCACTGCCAGCGTGAACGCTGCGCCGCCAGCCGTGGCGCTGGTTGGATTCAAGTTAGCCAGCGTCGGTGCTGGATTATTGATGGTGAAGTTCAGTGTCGCCGACGTGCCGCCGCCCGGCGTCGGATTGAAGACGCTCACACTGACAGTGCCCACAGTGGCCAGGTCGGCAGCGGGAATTGCAGCAGTCAACTGCGTGTTGTTCACAAACGTCGTCGGACGCTCACTGCCGTTCCAGCGAATGACCGAGCCGTTGACGAAGTTTGTGCCTGCAACGATCAACGTGAAGGCTGCACCGCCCACCGTCGCCGAGTTTGGCGTGACCTGAGCGATGGTTGGCTGTGGATTGTTGCTGATGAAGGTCTGCGTATTCGATGTGCCGCCGCCGGGTGCAGGGTTAAAGACTGTTACAGCGATGATGCCCGCCACTGCCAAATCGCTGGCTGGAATCGCCGCCGTCAGTTGAGTCGCCGAGACAAACGTCGTCAGGCGATCTGCGCCATTCCAGCGCACGACCGCGCCGTTGACAAAGTTCATGCCGTTAACGGTGAGCGTGAAACCCGCGCCGCCAGCCGTAGCCGAGTTCGGGTTGAGTTGCGCGAGTGTCGGGAGAGGGTTATTGACGGTGAAACTCTGAGCGTTGGAGAGTCCACCGCCGGGCGCGGGATTGAAGACCGTTACACTGGCCGTGCCAGCCGTCGCCAAATCGCTCGCCGGAATCGCGGCGTTCAATTGTGTACTGCTGACAAAAGTAGTAGCGCGGTCTGCGCCGTTCCAGCGCACTACTGCGCCGCTGACAAAGTTTGTGCCGGTGACCATCAGCGTGAAGCCTGGGCTGCCCGCCACTGTTGAATTGGAATTCAGAGCAGTTGTAGTTGGCGCCGGATTATTGATGGCGAAGCCCTGAGCGTTGGAGAGACCGCCACCCGGCGCAGGGTTGAAGACCGTTACATTCGCCGTGCCAGCCGTAGCGATGTCGCTCGCGGGAATGGCGGCGGTCAACTGCGTGCTGCTGACAAAAGTCGTCTGTCTATCCGCGCCATTCCAGCGCACGACGGAGCCAGCGACGAAGTTCGTGCCGGTCAGCGTGAGCGTAAAGGCCCCGCCCAAGGCAAGGGCCGAATTCGGATTCAAGCTGGTCAGCGTCGGCGCGGGGTTGTTGATGGTGAAGGTCAGCGTGTTCGATGTCCCATCACCGGGTGCGGGATTGGAGACGGTCACGGCGGCAGCACCCACCGTCGCAATGTCCGCGGCAGTGATAGTCGCTGTGAGTTGCGTGTTGCTGACGAAAGTCGTCGCGCGGTTGCTGCCATTCCAACGCACCAGCGCACCGTTGACGAAGTTGGTGCCTGTCACGGTGAGCGTGAAGCCTGTACCACCCGCCGTAGCCGCACTCGGATTCAACGCAGTCAGCGTCGGCACAGAGTTGTTGATACTGAAGGTCTGCACCGTTGATGTGCCGCCCCCAGGCGCAGGGTTAAAGACAGTTACGTTGGCTGTGCCTGCGGTGGCAAGGTCGCTGGCCGGAATCTGCGCGGTCAACTGCGTCGCCGAAACGAAAGTCGTCGGGCGGTTCGCGCCGTTCCATTGCACGACGGAACTACTGACAAAGTTCGTGCCGGTCACCAGCAGCGCGAAGGCTGCACCGCCTGTGTTGGCGAAATTCGGATTGATGCTTACCAGCGTCGGCACAGGATTATTGACCGTGAAGCTGAGCGCGTTCGATGTCCCGCCGCCGGGCGCAGGGTTCACAACCGTGACAGTTGCCGTCCCTGCTGTGGCAAGGTCAGTCGCGGGAATCTGCGCGGTCAGTTGCGTTGAGCTGACAAACGTAGTCGCGCGGTCAGCGCCGTTCCAACGCACCGTCGAACCGTTGACAAAGTTGCTGCCCGTGACCGTCAGCGTCAATGCGCCGCTGCCTGCTGTGGCCGCATTGGGATTCAGGCCCGCGATTGTCGGCGCAGGGTTATTGATGGTCAGCGTGTAGGCCTGGCTGCCACTGCACGCGCTAGCACCGAGCGCTGTGATCGTGAAGTTCGCCGTGCCTGCTGTCGTCGGTGTGCCGGTGATTGCGCCGGTCGTCGCGTTGAGTGACAAGCCTGCGGGCAAAACTCCGGCGGTAACAGTGAAGGTGTAATTGCCGGATGGCGAGGCCGAGACGGTTTGGTTGTAGTCTGTGCCAACAGTGCCACCAGGCAGTGTGGCAGGTGACAAGCTGATAGTTGGACACGGTGACGACAGATAAGCCATGCCAACGAGTCTGCCTGTAGCGCCCAGCGTGTTGGCAGGCTGCGTACCGAGCGCAGTCAACGCGCCCGTTGAGGGATTGACGCTGAAGGTCGTTATGTTGCGGCTATCACCATTGGCAGCAAACAGAAACGTGCTGGTCTGGTTCAGTGCCAACACATCGGTGAATGTGCCGCCCGCCGCGAAGGGTGAGCCAGGCACGGATGCGAGTGTGGTCCCGCTGCCGCTGCCACTGATCTGATAAACGCCGACGCGATTGCCACCTCGGTCTGCCACCATGTAAAAACCATTCGGATGCAAGAGGCCGTGCACCGCTTGCGAGAGACCGGAAGCGAAAGGATTGCCAACGACGGCAGTCGGAATACCGTTTGCCGTAGTGAACACGCGCAACTGTCCGCTAAAGCCGTTTGCCAAAAAGAGCCGTCCCTGCGCGTCGGTCGCGGAGGCTTGCGGAAATTGATTGCCGGTATTAAAGGGCGAGCCAACCAACGGGGTTAGGACACCAATCGCGGCTTCGACGCTGAGAGCTGCGATAGAGGTGTCGCCTCCCTTCATATAGACGTATTTGCCATCTTGACTGTAAGTGATGGAGAAAGGTGATTGAGCGAGCATGGGAAAGGGGCTGCCCGTAGATGGGTTCGCCGAGGTGGCGTTGATTTGATAACTCAGTAGCCGCGTATCACTGCCGACCAACAGCGGCGAGCCGCTCGGATGCACTGAGATGGCAGTAAAGAATCCACCACCTAAAACGATTGGACTGAAGATCAGCGGATTGAGCGCACCACTCGTCGGATCAATTGAGTATCCAACGACCCTGCTAACGCCTCCATCAACGGCATAGAGCCGCAGATTGGTGCGGTCAATCGTCAAGCGATCGCTGACTGTGCCAGCATCACCGTTGCCTCCGGTGAAGACGGGGAAGCCTGGGAGCAGCGTCAGCGCGCCCGTCGTCTCGTTCACCGCAAAACCGTAGATCCGGTCGCCACCCGTGTCGTTGTTCAGGACGTACAAAACTCTATTTTGCGCGCCCAGCGTAGACGTGACGTTGACCGTGTAGCTGCGCGTGCCGGTGCAGCCGTTGGCATCGGTCGCAGTGACAGTGAAGTTGAACGTGCCCACCGCGTTCGGTGTGCCCGCCAGCACACCGCCATTCGGGAGCGTCAAGCCGCTAGGCAAAGCCCCTGATGTCACGGCAAAACTGTAGGGTGCCGTGCCCCCGCTGGCCGTGAGGGTTTGGTTGTAAGCCGTACCGCCAGTGCCGTCAGACAGCAAGGCCGGAGCAAACGTGATTGCGCCGCAAGCGATGAAGTTGCCGGTTAACGCGTCGGCGCAGCCGGTCTTGCTGATTCTGATCGCACCGTTAAACACCGGGGTCGGCGCGGTCGCCGTGATCTGCGTGTCGCTATTGATGGTGAAGTTGGCATTGAAAGTGTTGAACCTGACGTTAGTCACGCCAGTAAACCCCGTCCCGTTGATCGTCACTATCGTACCGCCTGTCCCGCTCGTGGGGCTGAAGCCGCTCACAGTCGGGCAAACGAGCGGCAAGGTGAAAGGAGCTGTCTGCGCATCAGCGCAAATCGTTTTGCCGACAGTGATTGGGCCATTCACCGCGCCATTCGGCACCGTCGTAGTGATCGTGGTGTCGTTGACGACAGTGAAGTTTGCGGTCACGTTGTTGGCGAACTTGACGGCGGTTACGCCGGTGAAATTCGCGCCAGTGACCGTGACCTGCGTGCCTATACCACCAGTGGTCGGATTGAGACCGCTCACCACCGGGCAACAAGTGGCTGTCGTGCCCTGTAGCTCGGCGCGAATGCCGAAATCGCCCGCCAGGCTCGCACTCACATCGTCAATGACGGTATAGGTGCTGCTATCCGATGAGAAGTACGAACGCCGCTGCGAGGGCGCTGTCAGGTCAGTGGCGATTGGAAAAACATTGGCCCCGTGAGTCAAGCGGAAGCCAACGACAAAGTCGCCCGCGTTGATCGTCAGCGGCGGCACAGAATAAAAGTTGAATTGCCCCAGTGTTTGCACCGTTGCTGCGACGGTCTGGAAAGTCAGCCCGTTGATGTTGGTTCCGCCCGACGAATTGTTGCCAACCAGCAGCGTAAGGTTCGTGCCCGTCGGTAGGCTTACCCCAGTCGGCCAGAAGATCGAAATGCCGTTGAGTGTGGCCGGATAGCTGGCGGGTGTCAGCCGGTTGACGCCAGTGTCAGTGCCTCCGTTCGTCTGGCCAATGCCACTTTCAAAACTCCCGTCATCAACCTTCAACTCGATAGCCGCGCCCGTGCAAGCGCCCGGCTGCACGGTGAAAACAGCGGTCTGCGCATCGTTACAGCCCGACCTGCTGAGCGTGATCGGCCCAGTCACTGCGCCCGCAGGTACGGTCGCCGTGATCTGTGTGTCGCTGTTGACGGTGAAGCTCGCGGGGACGTTGTTGGCGAACTTGACCGCTGTGGCGCCAGTGAAGTTGGTGCCCATGATTGTCATAGGCGTGCCCACTGCACCGAAGATAGGACTGAGCGTGGTGACGCTTGGACAAGCCAGCAGCGTGAAGGCGGGTGTTTGCACATCGGGGCAACCGGGGCGACTGATGGCGAGCGGCCCATTGCCTGCGCCGCTCGGCACGGTCGCGGTAATCTGTGAGTCGCTGTTGACTGTGAAAGCCGCAGCGGCATCGTTGGCGAAACGCACCCCGGTCACGCCGGTGAAGTTCGCGCCGGTGATCGCCACGTTGGTGCCAACGCCCGAACTCGTTGGACTGAAGTTCGTAATCGTCGGACAGGCGTTAGTCAGTTGACAGCACAGCCCCGTGACGTTGAGCGAGTAGTTGCAGTTCAAGCCGCCGCCGTCATTGATTTCATTGACGACGATGGTGAAGCTGGCCCCGCTCGGCACGTTGAACGAGAAACTTGCCGGGCTAGCCCCTGAAGAGTCGAAGCCCATATCGGCCAGATAGTTTGCGCAGAGACTGCCTGGGCTGAAGCTGTTGCCCAGGTAGGCCGTCGCGAAAATCGCACTTGCTGCCGTGCGGCAAGGCGTGTCAAGCGTGACCGTGATGCAAGCTGGCGTGCTGGCCGGGCAAGTCGAAAAACTGTAAGCATCGTAACGGCGCGTGCCGGTGCCTCCGGCCAGCATGCCTGGGCAAGGGGCGTTCACGCCGCACAAGCTGAATAGGCCGCTGCGATTGAGCCGCGACGTTTGCAGCCCGCTCGACGCCGTGAAGCCTGGGCCGGGCGCGGGCGCTGTGGCATCAAGCCGCGAGGTGATGACGACAGGCGGCGGCCCAGTCGGCACGCTAAGTCTCAAAGCGCGCGGGCTGCCACCGCCCGCGAAGCTGACGTTCAAAACAAACTCGATTCGCAACGGGCACATTGCACCGGCAGCGAGCGCGAAGGTAAACGGCGACGGGTTGACGGCAGCGCCGCTGGGAGATGCGAGGTTGGGATAGTTGGCATTGCTCTGCGTGATCGTCACGCCGGACGTTGTGGTGGTCAGCGTCGCGGTGATGTTGCTGGCATCGCTAGCGCCGGTGTTGAGCAATTGCACATTGAGCTGTGCGCTCTCGCCCGGCTCGATCAACGTGTTGCCATTGCCACTAACCGGAGTCGCCGTCACCGTGCCAATTTGCAGATTGGGCGAGGGCACAGCGCCGATGGCTTGCAACGCTTGGAAAGCCATGATGATTCCCGCGCCGGAGTTGCGATCAACGCCCGCGCCTTCAATGTCAATGGCCGTGCTGGTGAGTGCATTGCGTATCTGCGTTGGAGTCAATGAAGGATTGGCCGACTTGAGCAGCGCCGCAATCGCCGCCGCGTGTGGCGCTGCCGCCGAAGTACCAAAGAAAAACTTGTTGCCGCCGATAGTCGCGCCAAAGCCGCCCACGCCAGTGACCATCACGCCGTCTGCCGCGGTGATGTCAGGCTTCTGACGTACCAGTCCGCCGGTTGAAGAAAAGTTGCCGGGCGTGATCGGCGTGCCATTCGCGTTGAAGAAGAGGCGGCGCGGCCCGTCGGAACTGAACAGCTCGTTTGTGTTCGACGAGTTGAACGGATTCGGAAATGGCCCTGTCGGGTTGGGCGCAGCGCCGATGGCCGTGCCCGCCGGTGTGGCCGCGACGCTGAAAGCGTTCGCCGCACTACCATGTCCGCGCGTCTGGCCCTCGGTGCTAATGTTCAAGCGCCCGCGGAAGTTATTCAGATAAAGAAAGCGGTTGGCCGCACTGGTCTTTTTGAGAATCACCAGCCGGTTATTAGTTGCAATACCTGTGGCGAGCAACTCGAAGGGATCTTGCGTGCCGTTTTGTATGTTGGTCGAAGAGGCGACGATGCTGCTGCCGGTGTTGTTGAGCACGAACAGATCGTAGTCATTATTCGAGCCGCCGAGCGGGTCAGTCCAGAAGAGCATGGCGACCGGATGGCTGCTGCTGACGGCTGTAATCGCGTCGAATTGCGTTCCGCTGCCGAAGTTGTGCACCGTGCCGCCGGGGATGAGCGGCAGCGCGCCGCCGTCCACAAAATCACCGCTCCACGTGCCGGAGGTACCCTTGTCCTTGTTGCCTTGATTGCCTGCCGACGCGAAGTAGAGCGCGCCGGAGGCGGTCACGTCGCTAACGGCTTGCGCG
>JADMIO012500411.1_pt1 | contig 16915 bp, 11 predicted proteins | sample 8958161 | NCBI WGS metagenome assembly JADMIO01 (sample SAMN16585339, study PRJNA669376) | soil metagenome | isolation source: Crop rotation soil | place: USA: Cullars Rotation, Alabama | collected 2011
AACTTATATATTATATATAATAAATAAATATATTTTATATATTTATAATTAGTTTTTAATATATTAAACTTTAATTTTATATATAATATAATTTAGTTTTAATTATAATATAGTTTAATATTAAACATATTTTAATTATATTTTATACTAAACTAATTTATATTTAAATTATAGTATTATTTAATATAATATTATATATTTGAATAACTTTAATCTGAAGCAATGATTGAAAGACAGAAAAAATTCCTTAAATCAAGAGAAGACGATCCACCAAGGCTGGGCAATTTTATCCAGTGGCATATCGAACAGAACAACATCCGAAAAAAGAGTGTTTCTGACTTTTTGGGCATAGTTCCTGTTGCGCTTACCAAATATTTTAAGCAGCAGTCAATCCAGGCAACTATTTTATGGCGCATCAGCCAGGCCATTAATTATAACCTGTTGATGGATTTAGGGGAACGCTTAAAAATTCCATTTGAAACAGAAGTCGAAAAGGCATTGAAGGAGCAATTGGTTGCAAAAGAAAAAGAAATTGAGACCCTGAAGACACAGTTGGGGGTTTATAAAGAGATAATAAAATAGAATCATAGTTATGGCAAACGAACGTAAAACCGATTTTTTCATTGGCAAATTGCTTGATGCCGCGCAAATAAAATACACGCCAAATGGCAGTGATATCAAAGAAATCCAAGAAGCATTGAAAAGCGCTTCCAAAAAAGGGACTGGCAGAGTTGGATTTCCGGAATTTATTGCCAAATCCAAAGATTTCATTATTGTAATAGAAGATAAAGCTTCTTTAGACAAACAGGCCTGTTATGAAGATGGCGATACCGAAAAGTTGCTCCTTGATACCAAATCAATTTCCAACTTTGCCGAAAATGGAGCATTGCATTATGCACAGGAAATAATAAAAAAAACCAACTTTAAAAAAGTATTTGCTTTTGGCTGCAGCGGTGATGAAAAGCATCATTGCATTAGACCTATATATGTGGATACAAAAGGACATACCCTTCTTGAAAAAGTCGAAAATTTTGAAAATTTTTCCAAAGATAATATTGAGAAATATTATAAGGAGCAGGTTCTTGGCGAGACACCTAAAGACATCCGGGACAGAGAAAGCATAATTAAACAAGCTTCAGTACTTCATGAAGCGTTAAGAAATTATGGCCAGCTTGGTGACTCAGAAAAACCTTTAGTTGTATCGGCAATTTTATTGGCTCTTTGTGATGAGGATAATTTTCGAATCGAAAATTTAACAGGGAATCAGACAGACACTGATGGGCAAAAGATATTCCGAAGTATTTCAAATTATATGGATGATGTAAAAGTAAAACCTACAACAAAAAAAGATATGGTTTTAGGCCAATTTACAATTATCAAAGACCGGACAATTCTCAACCAAGTAGATGAAAGACTTGGCAAAACTCCTTTAAAATATTTTACAGAGTTTTTAAAGAATAATGTACTAGAGAGTGTAAAAGCTAATCATATTGAAGATGTATTAGGTCGCTTTTATGGTGAATTTATAAGTTTTAGTGGGGGCGACGGACAAACTTTAGGTGTAGTTCTAACTCCTGGACATATTACAGAACTATTTTGTGATTTAATTGAAATAAAATCATCCGATAGAGTTTTTGACCCTTGTTGTGGTACGGGCGGTTTCTTGATTGCTGCTATGCATAAAATGATTCTTCTATCTCCTAAAGATGAAAAACAAATCAAAGAAGAACAATTGCACGGAATTGAATTAAGGGAAGACATGTTCTCGATTGCTACAACGAATATGATATTACGCGGTGATGGAAAAAGTAATCTAGAAAACTTAGATTTCTTAAAACAATCTGCGGTAGATTTACAAAAAAATAATTATACAGTTGGCTTTATAAACCCACCCTATTCCCAAGCCAAAGGAAAAGATACTGCACATCTATCTGAAATAAATTTTATCAAGCAATTATTAGACAGCCTTACAGAAGGTGGACGATGTGTAGCGATTGTTCCTTTAAGTACTATGGTTGGTAAAACTAAAGAAGACCAACAAACAAAAAAGAAAATACTAGATCATCATACCTTAGAAGGTGTAATTACATTAAATAAAAATACATTTTATGGGGTAGGCACCAATGCATGCATTGCAGTATTTAAAGCACACATTCCTCATAATAAAAACAAGAGATGCAAGTTTATAAACTTTGAAGACGATGGCTTTATAGTTAGCAAGCACATAGGCTTAATTGGGACTCAGCGGGCAATATCTCAAAAAGTTAAACTACTTGATTGTTGGCGTGATATTGAAGATCCCGAAACTAAATTCATGGTAAAAACAACCATAAAATATACAGATGAATGGCTGCATTCGTTTTATTATTTTAATGATGAAATACCAAAAGAAGAGGATTTTGAAAAAAGTATTTCTGACTATTTAACATTTGAATTTAACATGATTTCTCAAGGAAGAAGTTATTTATTTGAAAATAAAAGCTAAGATGACAAACGATTTAAAAAACGTTAACTGGGACGAATTTGTATTCGATGAAATTTTTGAAATTCACTCAACAAAAAGTGGAATTGATAAAAACAAACTCATCATAGGTAATGGCAATATTCCTTATATAACAAGAACAGAAAAGAATAATGGATTAGACTTTCTAATAATTGAACAAAATAAAAAGCATCTAAAAGATAAAAAAAATGTCATAACTATAGGATTAGATACCCAAACAGTTTTTTATCAATCAAGTGATTTTTATACCGGTCAAAATATACAAATCTTAAAACATGAAAAACTAAATTTTGCAAATGCACAATTTCTTATCCCTTTAATTAAAAAGCAATTGGAAAAATTCAGTTGGGGCAGCAATGGTGCAACATTGACAAGATTAAAAAGGAGTAAAATAATCTTGCCTTCAACTAAAAACAAAGAACCTGATTATGAATTCATGGAACATTATATGTTACAAAAACAGCAGGAGAAACTAAATCTTTATAGAGAACATATAATAAGTAGAATAGAGGAATTAAAAGATTGCATACAAACTAAACCTTTTTCAAAAAAAGAATGGGGAGTTTTTTTTATTGAAGATATTGCTGAAATATTACCTGGAAGAGATATTTATGAAAGTGAAAGATTTAAAGGGAATGTGCCCTATATCTCAGCTACAGCTCAAAACAATGGCATAGGTTATTTTGTTGGAAACAATAATGCATCATTGGAAAAAAAGTGCCTATCTGTTAACAGAAACGGTTCGGTTGGATATTCATTTTATCATCCTTATGAAGCCCTATTTTCAAATGATTGTAGAAAATTGCGCTTAAAAAATGACTCAAAATTTGTTGGTTATTTTATTGCCAGAGTAATTACAAACCAAAGAGACAAATATAGTTATGGATATAAAATGGGGACAGGTAGAATTAAAAGACAAAAGATAATGCTACCTGTCAATAAAAAAGGTGAGCCAGATTATGAGTATATGGAAAACTATATAAAGCAATTAGAGTATCAAAAACTGCAAGCATATATGAATTACAAAAAAATATCTTCCATATAAATGCACGCCACCCCGCCTGGAATTACATTCCGTGCTGCTAATGAAACCCGATAGCGCGGAATTGCATTCCGTGCCTGCTAATGAAGCCAATCCTTTTGCGCGGATTATAATCCGCGCAATCGAATTAACCTCAGACGAGCGAACTATATAAAAGCGTAATTTAACCACGTCATTGCGAGCGAAGCGAAGCAATCTCATGACGTTTTGCTGGGGGTTGAACAGATTGCTTCGCTTCGCTCGCAATGACAGATTAATAAAGACTATGCACGACATCCAAAACCAGGACGACTTATACTTACTCGTTGACGAATTCTATAAAAAACTGCTTGCCGATCCTTCCATAAGCTACATTTTTACCGATGTTGTCAAAATCCATATTGAAGAGCACTTACCTGTTTTGGTTACCTTTTGGTCGCAGGCAATTTTAGGAACCGGAGGCTATACCAACAACCTGCCTCAAATCCATTTGGATATTGATGCCAAAGAGCATTTGACTCCAGAGCTTTTCAAAATTTGGCTGGGCCATTTTTATCAAACAGTTGATGAAAACTTCAAAGGCGAAAAAGCGGAGCAAATCAAAACCCAGGCGTTGAGCATTGCCACCATAATGCAGATAAAGATTACACAGAAAAACACAAATAATTGTTAGTTCAACAATAATAAACCGCCTTTTTTAAATTATTCATAATACTTTTCAATTAATTGCAAATTACTTAATGAATAATTATTTTTATTAATAATTTGGCAACGAAATATTGAAAATAATGAATATAAAAATAACTGGATCCGGAAGTTATATTCCAACAGAAATAGTATCCAATAAAGATTTTGCAGAACATGTTTTTTTGAATGATGACGGAACACCTTTTCCTCATCCTAATGATGTAGTTGCTGAGAAATTCCTTGAAATCACCGGAATCCGGGAACGCCGTTATGTTACGGATGATTTGCTTACTTCAGACATAGCCACCATTGCTGCAAAAAAAGCAATTGAAAATGCCAATATCGATCCTGAAACCTTAGACTATATCATCTTTGCACATAACTTCGGGAATGTCCGTAAAGGTGCCATTCAAACCGATTTGGTTCCAAGCCTGGCAACGAGAGTCAAGTATGATTTGCGGATCCAAAACCCGAAATGTGTTGCCTATGACATGCTTTTTGGCTGCCCGGGTTGGGTTGAAGGCGTTATCCAGGCGAACGCTTTTATTAAGGCCGGAATGGCTAAAAGATGTTTGGTAATAGGCGCAGAAACGCTTTCACGTGTAGTTGACCTTCACGATCGCGACAGCATGATTTATTCTGATGGTGCCGGCGCGACTATAATTGAAGCAACCAATGATGATGGTGGAATCTTAGCTCATGAAACGGCAAGCTTTACCTATGATGAAGCTTATTATCTCTATTTCGGGAACTCCTTCAATAAAGAGCATGATCCTGATGTTCGCTATATCAAAATGCAGGGGAGGAAAATCTATGAATTTGCATTGAATAATGTTCCTAAAGCTATGAAGGAATGCCTTGATAAAAGCGGAGTCGATATCAGTCAGGTAAAGAAAGTCCTCATCCATCAGGCAAATGAAAAAATGGACGAAGCGATCATCCATCGTTTTTACAAATTATATGGTCAAACTCCACCCGAAGGGATTATGCCTATGAGCATCCACAAATTGGGCAACTCGAGTGTGGCAACAGTACCAACCTTATATGATTCTTTGGTTCGTGGCCAAATTGAAAATCAAAGCCTGAACAAGGGCGATGTGATTATTTTTGCATCAGTTGGAGCGGGAATGAATATCAATGCGATTGTTTATAGAATGTAAATAAAGTTTAATCGTTTAAAGTATAAAAGTTTAATTTTGCCAAACTAAAACGAGAAACATTTTTCAATGTACGAGAAGACCTATCCAAGCAAACGCTTCAATTTAACCTTAGCTTTTTTAAAAAAGCACATCAAAACATCTGAAATCATTTTTGACCTTGGAGTTCCGAATCCGTTTTCAAAAATCATGGAAGACAATGGCTATACCGTAATCAATACAAAAGGTGAAGATTTGGATAACGACCAGACCGCCTTGCAAAAAGAAAGTTATGATGTCTTTACCGGTTTTGAGATTTTTGAGCATTTGCTGAATCCGTATACAATCCTGGAAAATGTGAAATGCGACAAATTACTGATCTCAATTCCGCTGCGATTGTGGTTTTCGCCTGCTTACCGAAGCAAGACCGACAAATGGGACAGGCACTATCACGAGTTTGAAGATTGGCAGCTCGATTGGCTTTTGGAAAAAACAGGCTGGAAAATAATCGACAGCCAAAAATTTACGCATCCGGTTAAAAAAGTTGGAATTCGCCCGCTTTTGAGAAATTTCACTCCAAGATACTATATGGTATACGCAGAAAAAGTAAAATAATAACTATCTGTTTTTTATATTAAACCATCTTTATAAGATGGTTTTTTTATATCTTTTTTCTTACTTAATAAAAATAAATGTGTATTTCATCGGATTTTTATGTTATTTAATCGATTTTTTATATACATTTGCCTCGTAGTTGATCCATTGCTACACCCAAGTAATTTGGATAGTTTTTAGAATTTAAATTTAGAAGAAAAAGGATTTCTTAACTGGAATCCTTTTTTTTGCTCTCAAATTTCTATTTTTACGCTACCTATCAGGCACTAATGAACTATCAGATAATCATCCCGGCACACAACGAAGAAAAGTACATAGATCTTACACTTCATTCCCTTAGCGTACAGACCGTTTTGCCAAAAAATATACTGATTGTCAATGACAATTCTACAGATGATACGCAACTGATTATTGACAAATACATTCAACAATTCCCCAATCTATTTTCAACGATCAGCCTACAATCGGAAGCTAAACATTTACCGGGAAGCAAAGTGATTAACGCTTTTAATTATGGGTATAAAACGGTTGATAAGGATTTCGATTTTATTGTAAAAGCGGATGCCGACTTGATTTTCCCAACTAATTATTTCGAGACAATTATCAAACACTTCAAATCAGATTCCAAAATCGGAATGGCTGGTGGATTTGCCTATATTGAAAAAAACGGCGATTGGATTTTGGAAAATCTTACCGATAAGGATCATATCCGCGGTGCTTTCAAAGCCTATAGGAAAGAATGTTTTGACCAGATTGGCGGGCTTAAACCGGCTATGGGCTGGGATACTGTTGATGAATTATTATGTAAATTCTATGATTGGAAAGTCATAACCGACGCTACATTGCATGTAAAACACCTGAAACCAACCGGAGCCAATTATAACAAAGCCGCCCGTTACAAGCAGGGTGAAGCATTCTATAGTTTGGGTTATGGATTTTTAATCACTTCGATTGCATCATTAAAATTGGCAATGCGTAAAAAAAAGCCATTGTTATTCCTGGATTATATTAACGGTTTTTGGAAAGCGAAATCTGAAAAAAAGGAACTTTTGGTCACCAAAGAACAAGCCAAATTCATCCAAAACTATCGTTGGAAGAAGATGAAAGAGAAACTGTTCTAAAAAATGCGTTAGCGATTGAAGCGACATCCTTTTTTAGAATTTAAAATTCTAAAAAAGATATAGCGGAAAGCGCGACCTGAAAGGAAACGCCCAAAAAAATGTAAACGCATAACATATAACTGCTTCGCCAATTCAAAAAAAATAAAGGGGATTATTTTTTTTCGGGTCGCTACTTATAGCTACTTTTGAAAATATTTTAAAACTATGATGCTCGTTCGCTATCTATCTCAAATCGGAAGATATTTTTTGATGCTCGCTGAAATTTTCAGAAAGCCAACAAAATGGTCAGTGATGAGAACATTGATCTTCAAGGAAATCGACGATTTGATCATTGATTCACTCGGAATTGTAGCATTCATTTCTTTTTTCGTTGGTGGCGTTGTCGCCATTCAGACGGCACTGAATTTAACCAATCCTCTGATTCCGAAATACCTCATCGGTTTTGCGACAAGGCAATCGATCATACTTGAATTTGCACCCACATTCATTTCGATAATCATGGCCGGGAAAATGGGCTCATTCATCACATCAAGTATAGGAACGATGCGCGTTACAGAGCAAATCGACGCACTTGAGGTTATGGGTGTGAACTCGCTCAATTATTTGGTTTTTCCCAAATTAATAGCGCTGTTATTGTATCCATTCGTAATTGGGATTGCCATGTTTTTAGGAATTGCAGGCGGATTTATTGCCAGCGTTTATGGTGGATTTGGCAACAGTACTGATTTTATAAGCGGTCTTCAAATGGAGTTCATTCCGTTTCATATCGCCTATGCTTTTATTAAGACTTTTATTTTTGCTTTGCTCCTGGCAACTATTCCATCATTTCACGGTTATTATATGAAGGGTGGTGCGCTCGAAGTGGGTAAGGCAAGTACAGTTTCGTTTGTTTGGACATCGGTTACTATCATTTTGATGAATTATATATTAACGCAATTACTTTTAACCTAATGATAGAAGTAAAAAATGTAGAGAAATCGTTTGGCGGAGTCAAGGTTTTAAAAGGAATCACAACCACTTTTGAAACCGGGAAAACCAATCTTATCATCGGGCAGAGTGGCTCGGGAAAGACGGTTTTGCTCAAAAGCCTGCTTGGGATCCACACACCTGACAAAGGCACAATTGCTTTTGACGGAAGGATTTATACGGATCTGACAGATGCTAAAAAAAGGGAATTGCGAACCGAAATCGGAATGGTTTTTCAGGGAAGCGCCTTATTTGATAGTATGACGGTTGAAGAAAACGTAGGTTTCCCTTTGAAGATGTTTACCAATAAATCTGTATCAGAAATTAAGGAACGTGTCAATTTTGTAATAAACAGGGTCAACCTTCAAAATGCCAACCTAAAGAAACCTTCGGAACTTTCCGGCGGAATGCAGAAGCGTGTTGCCATAGCCCGCGCGATAGTTAACAATCCGAAATACCTTTTTTGTGATGAGCCAAACTCTGGGCTTGATCCAAAAACAGCGATTGTGATTGACAACCTGATTCATGATGTTACCAAAGAATATAACATTACAACGGTCATCAATACCCACGACATGAACTCCGTTATGGAAATTGGAGAAAAAATCGTGTTCCTGAAAGAAGGGGTTTTAGCCTGGGAAGGAAGCAAAAAAGAGATTTTCAAGACTGATAATGAAGCTGTGGTTGATTTTGTCTATTCATCTGAGCTTTTCAAGAAAATCAGGAAAGCACAGAACAAGGGAGAATAATTATCCTCTTCCGACGAAAATCCAGCCATGCTTTTCTACTCCATTCCTCAATTTCACAAAATAATAATAGGTTGAATCAGGAAGGAAACCTCCACACATATTTTGCCCGTACCATCCTTTGGTATAATTGCTTTCTTCATATACCAATCTTCCCCATCGGCTAAATACCTGGAATAATTCGACGTCATAATTTGTCAGGTCGAAAGAGTCATTAAACCCATCATTGCCCGGCGTTATAACATTAGGGAAATCACAGAAAGTACTTGCGATGCTTATCGTCATCGGGCTAAAACAACCTTCGCTGTTGGTAACAACAACATTGTAATCTCCGACCGGCTGATTGGTAAGGATCAACGGATTGCTTGTACTGCTAAAATTATTTGGCCCGGTCCAGGCATAAGTTGCAGTGTTTGGATCAAACGGACTTTGGCCTGTCGGAATTATCTCTACCCTAAAAATACCATTATCACAGGACTTTTCATAGGTATACTCAGGCACCGGATTACTGACAACAGTAACAGTAGATGTTGCTTCACATTGATCAAGAGTAGCCTTAACCGTATAGGTTCCGGCATTATCTGCTGTGGCAGCTGTTATCGTTGGATTTGGCAATGCTGACGAAAAATTATTCGGTCCGCTCCATTCATAAACAACATTCGAGATAGGCAAAATTGAAAACTCGAGGTTTTCACCCGGACAGTAAGGAGAATTGACATTGACGATAGGGGGATCAACAGCCGAATTTAAAGTGACCGTAACCGTTGCGTCATCTACAGAATCACAAAATCCATTAACCGTATATTTAAAAATATAAGTTCCAAGAGGCACACCTGTTGTAAGCCAATTGCTGCCAACCAATGTTCCGCCGCTTGATGTTATCTCTTCCCAAGTTCCTCCGGCATCAAAAGGCGCGTTCAAAATGCTAAATAAATTGATATTTGAAGCGCTGTTGCAAATAATCTTTGTACCGTCTAAGCCTGCATTAGGCAGAGCGGTTGGCGATATCGTATATGTCAGTATCCGGTCAACACATGAATTTGTAGTGGTTGAAAAAATTCGGACATGATACACTCCAGCACTTGCATTTGTAAAGGGAGTAAATGTGAGTGTATTGGTCGTGCTCAAAATTGTTGTAGTATCATTCCCTCTCCACCATTCATAATTTAAAAACGAGAAAGGCTGAACAGAAAGCTGTCCGTTTAAGCCGTTACATAAATTACTCGATGCTATTTCCGGTTCCTGCAGCGTATTGATATCGAGCAATCTGTTGACAATATTACCGCATATATCCTGTACCCTAAAATTATAAGTTCCCGGCTGCAGTCCTGAGAATGAGTTAGAAGTTCCGTTATTGACTAAAAATGGCAGATCGTCTTTAGTTGTAATGCGATAATCTAAAGGCGGAGTTCCATTTGTAATTATAAAAACCTGAGAACCTCCATTAATACAAGGAATAGCGTAGGCTGATATGATTTTCAATTCTCCAGTATATTCAAATTCCTTGATCGTCGGAACGCAAGTTGACAGCCCTACTCCTTGTGAAGCATTGGTAAAATAATTGAACATCATCAGGATCCTGAAAGTCCCGGTGGTGGCGATATTGTAATTTATGGCTGAATTATTCAGGACATAGGAATTCAAAGTGTTCGGAATAGTACCGGGAGGATAAACAAACCCTGTCAAAGGATGCTTCCATTGATTGGTTACCGGATCAAACTTCTGAAGCCAAAAACTTGTGCCCTGCCCTGGATTAGTATTTTCTGCAAAATTCATATTTAGGTCAAATGAGCCACAGTTGCCAATTGCCTCGATCGTTCCTCCCTGATGATAACCTGTTAAAGCATATGTTGTTGTTCTTTCTACATTGCAAATGTCCTTAGTATAAAAAGTATAACTCCCTTCGGGAAAAGAATTCATATAAAAAACACGGCTCGGAGATTCGATATTGAATGAAACATCATAAGGCAGCGTAAAAGGGAATGAAGGCGGCGCAGCTGTGATTATTACGGTAAGCAAACCACCATTCGGGCTTGCCAAAGAAATAGAATCGAGATGATCACCACAGCCTCTTTTTTCATTAAAATATAGCGGTTGCATAGAAACATTCACAGCAATAGTAACGTTTCTGAGTATAAAATTCCCACAGGTATCTGTTAACTGCAAAACATAATCGCCTGGTGGTAAACCAGTCACCGTAAAAGCAACAATTCCGTCTGGCGGAGTTAAAGAAAAAACAGTGTAAGGCAATGTATGGTTGTAGGTTGTTGGTGCTTGTGTAACGACTATAGAAGATAATAAAGATCCGTTTAAAGCTTCTATGAGAGCGCTTCCCGGAGCGCCAGTGCAGCCCACAACATTATTGGGGGTTATCCTCACTTCAAAGATGATGGGTGGTATAATAATGGTATAGATATAAGGGTTTCCACACTCATCCACACCCTGGATCGTGTAAGTACCGGGAGGAAGTGGCATGAACAGGACTCCATCAACAATATTTCCAGAAACATCATAGGGAATTGGAGATCCTAAGTTTCCCGTAGCAGCTGTAAAAACTGCACTTACAATTAATGGTCCCATACCGGGCTCACGCGGAATTTGCAGATAGCGGTTATCACAAACATTATCAGGTAAAATAATGCGATAATCCGGTTCATGGTCTTGTACCGTTACGTGGGCAACAGCCGTTCTGTTACAGGCATCAGTTACCTGAATCGTATAGTCTCCGTTCGGAACCAGGTTTGTAAGGCTTGGAGATGTATAATAAATAGTTGCTGCCGTAAAAGGACCCGGATGTGTCCCGTTGAAAGTAGACGGGTTGAATCCTGCCGGAGCTGAAAGGAAAGACACATTATAAGGTGGTACAAAATTGCACAAAGTCATAGAAAATCCTTTTATACAATGTGAATAGGTCTCCTGGGCACTAACTGATAATTGCTCCATAATCTGATTCCCGTCTTTGATATATATATTCCCGCAGGCATCAACTATCCTTATGTTGAACGAATAAAGCTGTGCATGGTAAAACGGAATTATATCAGAAACGGTGGTCAGTGGATTTCCAGAAGTTATTATTTGAGTGTGGACTATAGGAGCGCCCGAAGGTGGCAAAATAGTTATCTCTACAGTCAGCGGAAAACGAATAGGACTTGCATCATTTGAAAAAACAACAAACGAAACAGGGATTGTATTACAGGTGCTCAATCGACAGGAAGTCTGATGATCAGCTATAGTTAAATTGGGTGGGTTTGCAAAAGTTAATGTATACGTTTGCACAACACCTTCGCCACAGGCATCATTTACCCTTATATTGTATGTTCCGGCGTGGAGATTGGTAAATGTCGGCGAAACTTGCGGAGGTACTGTTACCGGGCCGGATATTATTTCATAGGTTACCGGATTTCCTGTAAGAACGCTTACATCAATCGTACCTGTATTACAATTTATTTGGGTGCTTGATAAATCATAGGTAACTACAGTCCTTGTATCAAAAATCGTAATATCCTGTTGTTGCGTACCGCTGTCAGCACCTAAAGTCTGCGTGGCTATTACCCTGTAAGTTCCTGCTGCCAAACCGCCAAAAGTATTTGTTGAAAGCACTGCGATGCTATTCACAGTATCAGGTAATTTATAAATCCTGTAGATAATTGTTGAGCCAGGCGTTGTATTGGAAACATTGAATGTCAAGCTTCCATTGCCCGTACAGGATTCGTCGGTTTTCTCAAGAGAAAGCACAAAATTCGATAACTGTGCAAAAGATGTTTGCGAAACAAATAATAAAAGAAAAATTACAAAGGATAATTTTTTCATACGGTTAGATTTTGACAATCAAAGATATCTATAAAAAGCCTGATTTTATTGTCCCAATGATTAAAAACCGCTTTTCGCCTATTATTCCATTTGCCCATAAGAGCAGTTATTCAGTAAATTGAGATAAAAATTATTCCCTGTTCAGGAAAATCCATCCTGTTTTGATTTCTTCTGTCGATAATTTGATAATGTAATAATAGGTAGAATCGGGAAGTATACCGCCATTCATATTCTGGCCATGCCACTCATCAGAGTAATTGCTTTTCTCGTAGACCATTCTGCCCCAACGATTGTATATTTCAAGTTTTGAAACACCAAAACCAGCCAAATTCAGGCTCTCATTAAATTCATCATTATTTGGGGAAATTGCATTTGGTATGAAACAAACATTCCTAACAACTTCAATATTATTGGTAGCTTCACATCCATATTGATTCGTAATTGTCAGGGAATAAACTCCCAATTCGCCTCCGGTAATTGTTATAAGATTTTGATTGCTTGAAAAACCGTTCGGACCAGTCCAGCTAAAAGTCGAATTGGATTCATCAAAGGAAACTTCGTCCAGCCTGGTAAACCTAACCTGATAATCTTTCCCGACACAATTCTGAATCAGCTCAAAATTTGGTAGCGGATTGACTAAAACTTCCACACTTGATTCTCCCGACTGACATCCATTTTGTGTAGTATAAACGGTATAAGTACCATTTACATCAGGAGAAACCGAATTCAATGCAGGGTTTTGAAGTGTTGACAGAAATCCGTTTGGACCTTCCCAATGATAACCTGCATTGGCAACCGCGGTAGCAAAAAGGTTCAAATCCTGGCCTTCACATACAATAGGATCGGCACTGGCCGTCGGCACTTGCGGTATCGCTTTTATTGTAATACTAATCGATGCTTCATCTGCCAAACCACAACCTCCGGAAACAGTATATTTAAACTGATAGGTTCCAAATGGAACGCCGGCATTTGATGAATTCCATAAGTTGTTTGTCAATGCGCCACTTGAAGTTGTTTCTGTCCATGTTCCTGCATTATCAAAAGTGCCTGACAGCAAAGTGTTCAGGTTGATTACTCCCTGTCTTCCACAATAGGAAACTGTATTGTCATTTCCGGCATGCGGTGCACTATTTGGCGGAATGGTATAATCCAAAACTTGGTTAAGGCAGGAATTTGGGTTTCCGGCATATATAATCTGAACATGGTAGATTCCGCTGTTCAGGGCCGAATTAAAGGATGGAAAATTCAATGCGTTTGTAGTACTCAGGACAGCTGTTGTATTGTTGCCTTTCCACCATCTATAAGTCAGGAATGAAAAATTAGGTGCCGTTAAAGAGGCACTTTCCCCATCACAGGAAAGGTCAGCAATAATTGCCATTGGATTCGGATTTAAAATCTCAAATTGACTATTTACCCTATTCCCGCAGGCATCTTCAACCTGAAAATTATAGACTGCCGGAGCTAAGCCCGAAAACAAACTTGAGTTGCCATTTTCAATTAAAAACGGCTGGCCATTTTTGGTGGTAATCCGGTAAATCAATGCCGAATTCCCTTCGGCATCAACAATAACTTCAAAAGTTGAACCACAGGAAACCGAGAACACATCGTTGATTTTAGGTTCTCCCGAAAAATCAAATTCATCTATGACCTTAATACAATCTATAGGCTGAGAGGTATTGATATCAAAACTCCTGTAGGATTTCAATATCCTGAAATGACCGGCAAAAGCCAGATTATAATTTACCGTATTATTGGTCAATGAAACTGAATTGGTCGTTGTCGGAAGGCTATTATCCGGATAGACAACATTTGTCAAAGGATGCACCCATACATTGTTTACCGGATCATACTTTTGCAACCATAAACCAAGACCGTTGTTATTGTTACTTGTATGGTTCAATTGAAGATTAAACGAGCCGCAATTGGCCGTAACCGTAATATTGGTATTATCCTGATAACCTTGAACAGTTACATTGGTTGTGTAAGGTTGATTGCAGGGATTGGTAGACTGAAAAACATAATTCCCAGGCGGAATTGACCCTAAACTCAACTTGGTTCCACTGTTAATGACATATGGCATAAGATTAACCGGCAAAGGTCCAGGATAACCAGCCGGAGCTGATGTTAATGTAAGCGTAGAAAATTGTCCTGTAAGCTGAACCGAACCCATGCCCGTATCGCATCCTTCCAAAACAGTTGCTGACGGAGCCTGCGAAAACGGGGTTACCGTAATCTGCATTTGAATCGGATTACCACATCGGTCTAAAACACTAAAAAGGTAAGTTCCAACAGGCATATGGATTAATGGTGCATAATGTGCTCCATTAATCAAACTGGTATAATCATGTGGCAATGGCAGCGTATAGGCAGCCGGAGCGGAAATCAATGTTAATTGCGAGATTTCATATATATAAATCGTTGCATCGATACAGGTTCTGTTTGCCTGTGAATTGTAGGGAGGTGGCCCAACATTATCTATTACTACAGTCACTGTTACCTGTGATACATTGCCGCATAAATCGGTAACTGAAAAAACATAAGTTCCTCCGATTAAACCGTCAATACTTACGGAATGATTGAGTATTTGCGAAGTATAATCAACGGGCAGCGTCGGGGTGAAACCCGCAGGCGCGGATATCAGGGAAATTGCATTGATACTTGAAAAAGCAACAATTTTATGCGTACAGTCATCGGGGCCGATTACAAAACCAGCAGTGCCTATGGGTATATTTTGAATGGTTCCATTAAGCGTATAGACCGTCCCGCAACCATCGGTTATGGTAAATGAATAGGTGTAGGTTTGATTTGGATAATAGGTAACTAACTGTGCAAATGAAGTTCCGGCGTTTATCGAGCCTGTATAGGTTTGAGTTGGTCCTGTTGGAGGATGAAGTGTTGTAACTATCTGAAGAGGATATTTTATAGCTCCGGCAGGAGAAGGCAAAACCGTCTGAAAATTGAATCCAATACTTACTGTAGTACAATTAGCTAAAAAAGGATTGGTCAAAGTAAAATTCAGGTGGTTATCCGATCTTAACAAAGTGAATGTCTGCACAACACCTTGATGGCATACATCAAAAACCCTTATCTGATAAATACCTGCCGTTAAACCTGTAAAAACATTGGACGATTGTAATGGCCTTGTCATTGGCCCAGCGAAAATCTCATAATTTAAAGGTGTCCCGTTGGTGACATTAACCACTATCCTTCCGTCATTGCCACAAACCTCATTGTTCGCGGCTATTTGATAAGTCAATGGCTGTATTGAATTAACAATCTCAATATCCTGCTGCTGTGTACCACTTTGATTTCCTTGTGATTGAGTGGCTACAACCCTATAATGACCCGCTGATAAGCCCGAAATCGAGGTTGCTGACTGAACTGAAATTGGCGTGGTACTAGGGAGTAGATAAATGGAAAAGAGCATTGTTGCTCCGGGTGTTGTATTTGAAACTGCAAAAGATAAACTTCCGTTTGAAGTACAGGTTTCATTGGTTCTTGTAACGGTCAACGTAAAATTGGATAGCTGTGCTTGCGCAAACTGTGAGAAAAATAAAAACGCAAAAAATAAATACAACCTTTTAAAATACATCAATCTTACTTTTTATAGATAATAACACAAGATAATATAAAATTGTTTTAGTTGCGTAAAATCTTATTGTTTTATAAAAAGGAGTGAATTTACATCTTTTTTACAAATGTCCGGACATTGTATTGGTGAAATTATCCTTTGCTCAGAAAAATCCAGCCGGTTTTAGTTTCTTCTTCTGTTCCTACTGTAATAATGTAATAATAGGTGGAATCCGGAAGTATGCCTCCGCTCATATTTTGCCCATGCCATTCATCAATATAATTGCTTTTTTCATACACTTTTCTGCCCCATCGATTATAGATTTCAAGCTTCAAAACATCAAAACCGGTTAAGTCAAAATTATCATTTGTATCATCATTATTAGGCGTAATCACATTAGGGATAAAACAAATTGTCTGATCGATATCGATATCTGCCGATTTATCACAGCCATTGGTATCGGTTACCGTTACCGAATAATTGCCTGTCGCCAATTGTGTGATATCGATAGGGTTTGCTGTATTGGAATAATTATTTGGCCCAGCCCAGCTATAGGAAACAGCAGTAGAATCAAATGAATTGTCTACCGGAATGACTCTTACGACATATCTTCCGCCTTCGCATTTGGCATCGAATATAAAATCGGGAACCGCATTTACTTCAACAGTTACAGGAACACCATTGGAAGCACAATCATCGATTGAAGCTACCACAGTATAAGTTCCACTATTGATTGAAG
>JADMIO010849047.1_pt1 | contig 16911 bp, 18 predicted proteins | sample 8958161 | NCBI WGS metagenome assembly JADMIO01 (sample SAMN16585339, study PRJNA669376) | soil metagenome | isolation source: Crop rotation soil | place: USA: Cullars Rotation, Alabama | collected 2011
CGCGTCGCGCAGGGGCCGCTCGAGGCTCGCGCCGATCTGCTCGAGCTCGGAGCGCGGCGCGGCGCCGATGAGCGGCAGCTCGGCCGTCCCGGACCGGCGCCGCCGGGCTTCCTGACGGCCGAGGGAGGCGTCGACGACGTCCCGGGCCATCACCCGGTAGGTCGTGTACTTGCCGCCGGAGATCCGCACCAGGCCGCTCGCGTCCGCTGCGACCCGATGCTCGCGCGAGGCCTTCACCGTCGAGCCACCCGGGTCGCCGACGAGCGGCCGCATCCCCGCGTACGTGCCGACGATGTCGCCGCGCCCCAGCCCGATGTCGAGCTGCCTGTTGACGGTCGAGAGCAGCTCGTCCACGTCCTCGAACGGCGCGGCGACCCGCTCCGGCGGCCGCGAATCGGGGTGGTCGGTGGTGCCGATGATCCAGTGCCCGGGCCACGGGATGATGAACACGACGCGACCCGGGATTCGAAGCGTCATCCCGCCTTCGGCCGGCAGCCGGTCGCGCCGGATGACGATGTGCGAGCCGCGGCTCGGGACGAACGTGTCGCCGCCCTCGAGGGTCGCGAAGCGGGTCGTTGGCTCGGCAGCCCAGACGCCGGTCGCATCGATCACCCGCTCCGCCCGCACGTCGAAGCGATTCCCGCTCACGAGATCCTCGACGCTGGCGCCGATGATCCGCTCGCCGTCGAGCACGGGAGCGGCGGCTCGCACCCGCGTGGCCGCCACCGCGCCACCAGCGAGCGCGGTCCGCAGGACAGCCAGCGCCAGGCGTGCGTCGTCCTCGACCCCGTCGTGGTAGATGATCGCGCCGGTCAGGCCCTTGCGTCGGAGATTGGGCGCGTACTCGACCGCTGACGACGGCCGGAGGTGCTTCGCGAAGCCGCCGTCCCGGCGCGCGCCGAGCAGGTCGTACAGGAAGATCCCGCTGCCGTAGAAGCCCTGGTGGAACAGCGGGATGCCGTAGATCGGGAAGAGGAATGGCTCGAGGCGCACAAGGTGCGGCGCCAGCCGGAGCAGCCGCGCCCGCTCGCTCAGGGCCTCGTAGACCAGGCCGAAATGGAGCTGCTCCAGGTAGCGGAGTCCGCCGTGAATCAGGCGGGAGGATCGGCCCGAGGTCCCCGACGCGATGTCGCGCTGCTCCACGAGGGCGGCGCGCAGGCCGCGCGACGTCGCGTCCAGCAGCGCGCCGGCACCGACGATCCCGCCGCCGACGATCAGAACGTCGAAGCGTTCGTCGGCGAGCGCCCGAAGGGCGTCACGGCGCCAGGCCGGATCGTCCCCTCTCGTCGCCGCGGCGGCCTCCTTCGCCTGCAGCGCCTCCCACGCGTCCACGTCGCAGCCCTCAGGGCTCCGGAGGCTGCCGCGAGGCGACCCGCCACAGGAGCACCGCGCTCGCGACGAGGAGGAGCACGACGATCACCGGCGTGCCCTGAAACAGGCTGCCGATGGCGGGAACGAACGTCGCCAGGGCATCGACGGCGAGGACCGCCGCGACGGCGATGGCCGCGACGATCAGGACCTCGCGCCAGCCGATCGCACGCTTGCCCTCGGTCACCGCGTTGCTCCCTCAGCCACGGTCAGCCTCCTTCGGAATGCCGATCGGCGCAACGAGGACCTTGCCCGCCAGCGCCGCACCGCGCTTCGTCAGCAGCCCCGTCTTGGGTCGATGGAAGGTCACGGTGAGATCCGCGCGGACGACCGGTGACGATGCGTCGCCAGAGGTGAGGTCGACGGCGGTCGGCGTGTCCACGGCGACCACGGGGACCTTCGCCTTGCGCGCGGCAAGAACAAGCTCGACGGCCGAGCGGATCGGGTCGCGCAGCCCGCCCTTGACACCGGTCCCGAGCAGGGCATCGACCAGGATGGACGCGCGTTCGATGTCCTTCGCCAGGACCTTCAGGTCAAGGCCGGTCGAAGCGTGGATCCGGGCCACGCGTGGCTGGCGGTCGAGGCGGTTCCAGTTGCGGGTCGCATCGGCAGTCGATGGCTCAGCGGCGCTCGACACGAGGACGACGGCCACCTCCGCGCCAGCTTTCGCCAGGTGCCGGGCGGCGACGAAGCCGTCACCACCGTTGTTGCCGGGGCCCGCGAGGATGAGGATCGGCCCGCGCTTCCACCGCTCCGTCGCCTCCGCGATGGCCTTCACGGCCGCGGCCACCGCCACGCCCGCGTGCTCCATGAGCTTCTGCCCCGCGACCCCCAGCTTCTGGGCCTTGAGGTCGGCGCCGGTCATCGCCTCCGAGCCGATCGCGGGTCGCGCCGCCGTGGCGGCCCAGCGCGTCCGGAGGCCGCGGAGGTCGAGGTCGAACAGCTCGGGATCGTCGGCGGGCAGCAGCGGGCCCGAATCGGGGCTGGTGCCGGCCGCAGCCGGGATCGTGGTCGTGGTCACGCCGGAAGCGTACCGGAGGCGCGATCAGCGGCGAACGCTGCGGATCAGCCCGGATCAGCCGCGGATCAGCGGCGCATCACCGGCGAGCGCGCCAGATCTGCATGGGATGACCGGACCGGGTGAGACCGTCGCCCTCGTGGCGCATGCCGATTCGCGCCGCGACACGTTGCGAGATCAGGTTCTCCGGTCGGATGTACGCGACGATCCAGCCGTGGTGGTTCGGGCGGGCGTGCTCGAAGGCGTCGTCCAGCGCGGCGCGGGCGGCCTCCACCGAGAGCCCGTCGCCCCGACGTGCCTCGGCGATCGTCCAGCCGATCTCGACCTCGTGGGGCTCGATGCCCGTGACGCCCGGCCCGGCGTAGTGGACCTCGAGGATGCCGACCGGCACGCCGCGCTCGTCCACCACCCAGGGGCCGAACCCATGTGCTCGCCAATGCGCGATGGCATCGCGATGCTCGCGCTCGTCGGTCTCCTCGCCGATGACCGCGTTGTAGGCAGCGAGGTCGCTCCCGTCCGGCTGCCGGAGGACGAGCCGGTCCGTGACGATCCGTCGAGGTTCAGCCACAGGCGTCGGTTGCGCGCACGAGCGACTGATTGCGCTCAGTGGCCGGGCGCCATCGCAGGATCCTTCGAAGCCCGAACAGGCCTCGATCACGGGCGGCCCTGGCTTGACGCGTGACCCTCGACATCGGTCGAGGGAAGATTGTCAGGCAGTCCGGAGTCGCGCGAGGGATCGATCGTCTGGGTTGCGATCGACGAAGCCCTCTGCGCTCAGCGCCGCGAGCGCACGATCAACCGCGGCGGTGTCGTGGCAGCCGATCGAGGCTCCGAAGCTCGACCACTCGCCGTCTGCCGCGTCGCGCACCCTGTCGAGGATCCGGCCGCGGAGCCAGCGTGTGGTCGCCTCAAAGCGCGGCGTCCGGCCCTTCTTCGATCCGCGCTCGAGACTGCCCTGGACCGGCGCGGCCAGCCCGGCGCTTGCGAACATGCAGCCGACTGCGACCGGGCAGCTGGCACAGCGTGGATCGCGCTTCCGGCAGAAGGTCGCGCCGATGTCCATGAGCGTGTGCGTCCAGGCGGCAGCTCGCCCGGCCGGGACGAAGCCGTCGGCGGTCGATTGGCGGTCGCGCGTTGCGGTCGGCAGCCCGCCGGTCCAGCGGTCGAGGACGCGCTGGATGTTGGTATCCAGCGCCGCGACACGCCGCCCGAACGCGATCGCAAGCACCGCCCGCGCCGTGTACGGCCCGATGCCGGGGAGCGACTCGAGCGCCTCCACGGTGTCCGGCACTCGACCCCCGTGCTCCTCGACCATGCGCACCGCCGCCGCGCGCAGTGCGACTGCCCGGCGGTTGTAGCCGAGCCCGCGCCAGGCCCGTATCACATCGGCCGGGGTGGCTGCGGCCAGCGCCGCCGGCGTGGGATACCGCTCGATGAAGATTGCCCAGGCCTCCGCGGCTCGCTCCGCCTGCGTCTGCTGGGCCATGACCTCCGAGACGAGCACGGCCCACGGGTCGCTCGACCGGCGGAACGCGAGGTCCCGGCCGTTCGCGTCGTACCACGCAAGGGCCGTGGCCTCCATCGCTTCGATCGGCGCCGGACCGGCCCTCATCCCAGCGAAAGCTCCCGCTCGATCCGCCAGCGGCCGTGCGCGTCCTCGATGAGCAGGGCTGCCGCTTCGGCGTGGCGAGTGAAGGGCAGGTGCCGCTGCGCCTGGCCGGGGAGTGTCGACAGGTCGACGCGAGCGTTGGCGAGCGTCAGGTGCGGGATCTCGGTGTCGTGGATCCCGCCGTACGGGAGGTACCCGGGGAACGCGGCGGCGAGCGCGTTGGTCATGGCGATGAATGGCGCCGGCGGCTCCGGCGCGAGCCACGCGGCGCCCTCCGCTGTGGGGCCCGGATCGAAGGTCCTGACGTCCGAAAAGGTCACGTCGAACCGCGTCGTGCGCCTGACCACCTCCGCCGCCTGCTCGATGTCCTCGACCGTCAGCTCCGCGGCGGGCACGAACGGGAACAGGAGCGTCACGTGCGCGGGCACGCCGAGGCGCGCGTTGTCGACGTGCTCGAGCCGGATCGCCTCGAGCGGCCCGGGGAGCGGGAACGGGACGACGATGGCGCTCCGGCCGCCCTCGAGCTCATCCATTACCTGAGCATACGAAGACCCGGCCGGCAGGGGCACGTTCGAGCGCTGGCGGCTCGGTGCAGACCCGCTCGGCCGAGCGGCTCTGCGTTGTTTACCAGCACCCGCGGTACAAGGCCGATTGACTCGCCCATCGACCGAGCCGCCGAAGCCGATGCGGCCGGCACGTCATCGTGGCGTCGATCACAGTGCCGCGTCCCAGCCCCCGTCGGGGCACCTCGACTCGTCCAGGATCGTGCACAGCGGTAGGTGAAGGAAGCGGTGGCGTCGCAGCGGCGGACAACCGCCCTCGGCGATATTCGAATGGATGCCTCGTGAGCGCGCGCCCGACGAGGCGCCAGCGGCTCAGGTCCCGACGTTGATCATCACGTGCTTGATGAACGTGTAGTCCTCGAGCGCGTACTTGGAGCCGTCCTTGCCGTAGCCGGACTGCTTCACGCCGCCGTGCGGGGTCTCCGATGCGAGCGTGAAGTGCTCATTCACCCAGACGTGCCCGAACTGCAGCGCCTTCGCGACCCGCATCGCACGGCCCACGTTCGAGGTGAACACGGATGAGGCCAGCCCGTAGGGCGTGTCGTTCGCCCACTGGATCGCGGTGTCCTCGTCGCTGAACTGCTGGACGGTGACCACCGGGCCGAAGATCTCGTCCTGGATGATCTCGGACTTCTGGTCCGCGCCCGCGATGACCGTCGGCTCGTAGTAGGCGCCCGGCCGATCCGGCCGGTTGCCCCCGACGATGATCTCGGCGCCCTGCCGGGCCCGGTCGACCATGCCGGCGACCTTCTCCGCGTGGCCCCGGGCGATGAGCGAGCCCATGTCGATGTCGTCCGCCTCGGCGGGATCGCCCCACTTGATCGAGCGGACCTGGTCGGCCAGCTTCTCGACGAACTTGTCGTACACCTTGGGGCCGGCGAGGACGCGCGTGGCCGCCGTGCAGTCCTGGCCCGCGTTCCAGTAGCCCGCGGCCTTGAGCGTCTCCGCGGCGAGGTCGAGGTCGGCGTCGTCGAAGACGATGACCGGCGCCTTGCCGCCGAGCTCGAGATGCAGCCGCTTCACCGAATCCGCGGCGATCTTCGCGACGCGCTTGCCGGTCGCGGTGTCGCCCGTGATCGAGATCATCCGGACCTTGGGATGCCCCACCAGCGCATCGCCGATCGCGCTCCCCTCGCCCGAGATCACATTGACCACGCCCGGCGGGAAGACCTCGGCGAGGGTCTCCGCAAACGCGAGGGCTGACAACGGCGTACGGATCGATGGCTTCAGGACCACCGTGTTGCCGGTCGCAAGCGCGGGACCGAGCTTCCAGGAGGCCATGTACAACGGGTAGTTCCACGGCGCGATCGAGGCAACGACGCCGATCGGGTCGCGGCGAATGATCGACGTGTGGCCGGCGAGGAACTCGTTCGCGGCGAGGCCGTCCATCACCCGCGCCGCGCCGGCGAAGAACCGGAACAGGTCGACGCAGACCGTCATCTCGTCGATGGCGGCGCCGACCGGCTTGCCGGCGTTGGCGCTCTCGAGCCTGCCGAGCTCGTCTGCGCGGGCCTCGAGGGCGTCGGCGAGCTTCAGGAGCAGGAGGCTGCGGTCCTGTGGCGTCGTGTTCTGGTAGCTCTGGAACGCCTTGTCGGCGGCGCTCACTGCTCGATCGACGTCCTCCGGGGACGACGCCGGCACCTGGGCGATGACCTGCCCGTTCGCGGGGTTCTCGATGTCGAGGGTCTGGCCGCTCGCCGCCTCCACGAACTCGCCGCCGATGAACTGCCTGTAGGTCTTGACCCGCTCCATCACGTCGGTCATCTGGTGCTCCTCAACGCTCGCGTTTCGTGCTGGATGTCGGTCGACACGGGATTGTTCGTGGTCGCGGCGCCCTCCCGGCGCGCGAATCGCACGGACAGGGGCACCATTCTAGCCATGACGACCGACTCGACCAGCCACCTCTCCCGACCCCAGGCCCTCATCTTCGACCTCGACGGGACGCTCGTCGACACGGTCCCGGCGCGCATCTCGGGATGGGTCGAGGTGCTGCAGAACGAAGGCTTCGACGTCTCGTCGGAGCAGGTCGCGCCCATGATCGGGATGGATGGCAAGCGGCTCGTGCGCGAGGTCGCGGCCGCGCAGGGGCGAGCGGTCACGGAGGCGGAGACGGAGCGCATCGACAAGGAGGCGGGGGCCGCATTCGACCGCCGGAACACGGCGCCGCGCCCGCTGCCGGGGTTCGACGAGCTGCTCGAGGCAATCGATGGAGCCGGCGCACGCTGGCTGATCGCCACCTCCAGTCGCAAGGAGCAGGTGACGACGTCCGTCGCCGTCCTGGGTTTGACGGAGGAGCCGGAGATCGTCGACGGCAGCCACGTCGAGAACGCGAAGCCGGCACCGGATCTCCTCCTGCTGGCCGCCGAGCGCCTCGACCTGGCCCCCAGCGCGTGCTGGTACGTCGGCGACTCGACCTGGGACGTTCGAGCCGCCCGCGCCGCCGGGATGGCCGCGATGGCGGTGCTGGCGGGGTCTGCGGTGACTGCCGACGACCTGGCGGCCGCGGGTGCCACGCGCGTGCTCGACACGCTCGCCGAGCTCGCCGAGCTGCTCACCTCGCCGGCCGGCTGATCGCCTCCGGCCCGCGGATCAGCAGTTTCGGAGAAGCGACGGGCGATGTCGCCGCACTACGGTTCGGCTCGTACCCCGCCACAAGAGGAGAAGCCATGATCACGAGGCTCAACGTCACGAGCATCTACGTGCTCGACAAGGACGAGGCACTCGCGTTCTACGTCGACAAGCTCGGCCTCGAGAAGGGCAACGACGTCCGCCAGGGCGATTACCGCTGGCTGACCGTTCGGGTCCCGGGCGAGCCCGGCACCGAGGTGTCCCTCGAGGTCCCCGGCGCTCCGATGCACGACGACGCGACGGCAGAGCAGATCCGTGCCCTCCTGACGAAGGGCGCACTGCCGGGGCTCGTCTTCAACACGGACGACGCGCGAGGCCTCTTCGATTCGCTCCAGTCGAAGGGCGTCACCGACTTCACCCAGGAGCCCACCGAGCACTTCTACGGCACGGACATGGCCCTGCGCGATCCCTTCGGCAACCCAGTGCGTGTTCTCCAGCAGGGTTAGCGGCTAGCGGGCCACCAGGAGCACCAGGACGAGGACCGCCACTCCGACGACACCGACCACCGCGTCGAGCGGCTGCCACCGAACGGGCCGGTAGGTCGAGCGCGGGCCGGAGCCGAAGCCCCTCGCATCCATCGCGACCGCGAGCTGGTCGGCGTGGCGAATCGCGCGCACGAGCATCCCGATGATCAGGCGCGGATGCCACTCGCGAAGGCCTCTGAGACGCCTGGCCGCGCGCAGCGTGCCGAGGTCGTCCGCCAGTCTGGGCACGGCCTGGTAGGCGGCAAGGGTGCCGTACGCGAATCGCGGCGAGACGCGAGCGAGCTGGACGAGCGAGTCGATCAGGAAGGTCGCGTCCGTGGTCAGGGCGAAGACGGCGCCGACGCTGATGATCGAGAGCACGCGCGCGCCCAGGCCCGACGCCGCATCGACCGCCTCCTGCGTGATCCGGAGCGGCCCGACGCGGAAGAGCTCCGTGGCGAGCGGATCGGGGTTGTGCACCGAGAACACCAGGTTTGCGAGGACCACGCCCAGCACGGCGAGCCACAGAGGCGCGATTCGCCGCGCCAGCGTCCCGGGAGTGATCCCGCCGAGCTGCAATCCCGCGATCAGGACGACGAGTGTGAGGATCAGCGGCGGTCGCACGTCGAGGGTGAGGCCCAGGCCGAGCAGCCACGCGAGCGCGATTCCCAGCTTGACCAGCGGGTTCGTTCGCCCGAGGACGCTCTCGCGCTGGCGCGGCCCGATGTCCGGAACGAGCAATCGCGCGCTCACGTCGCGTCGCCCGCGGGCCCAGCCGGGCTTCCGTCCCCGGCCGGTTCGCCGGAATGGTGGCTCGCGACCTCGATGCGGTAGCTCTCTCGCTCGTCGCCGCCTCGCTCGCCGACGATCCAGCCGCCCGCCAGCTCGATTCGCCGGTCCGTCGCGTCCTCCGCGAAGCGCTCGTCATGCGTCGCGGCAAGCAGCGCGCTGCCCTCCTCGACGAGCTCGTCGAGGGCGGCGACGAGCGCCTCGTGACCGCGCCGATCCTGGCCGTACGTCGGCTCGTCCAGCGCGAGCAGCAGCGGGCGACGCGCCAGGCCCGTCACGAGCGAGAGCCGGCGCTGCTCGCCGCCGGAGAGCTGGTACGGGCTCCGCGTCCCGAACGACTCCAGCGGGAGCACGAGCCGTTCGCTCAGGTCGTGGGCGAAGGCGACCTCCCGGGCATCCAGTCCCAGCTCGACCTCCTCGCGGACCGTGTCGGCGAGGAACCCGAGCTCCGGGTCCTGGACGACATAGCCCGCGAGCCGGGAGATCTGGCCCGGCGCGAGCCGCCACGGATCTCGCGAGCCGAGGTGGACCGCGCCGGCGGTCGGTCGGAGCAGGCCCATCGCGAGCCGGAGGAGGGTCGTCTTGCCGCTGCCGTTCGGGCCCATGAGCGCGACCCGATCGCCCGGCGAGACGACCAGGTCGATGTCGCGAAGCACGGCGTCGCCCCCGTCCCAGGCAAAACGGACCTCGTCCAGCTCGAGGATCGGGACCGAGCCGTGGGGCACCGACACCGGCCGAAGGCCCGTCGCCGCGGCACTCGCCGGCTCGTCGCCCCGCGCCGCGCTGCCCGGCACACTGCCCGGCGCCGCGGCGGCACCGTCCGGCAGCCAGATTCCCGCGCGCTCGAGGGCAGGTCCGTGCAGCCGCAGCATCTCCGCGGGTGGTGCCACGGCAATCGGACGACCGTCGGCGCCCAGCGCAACCACAAGATCCGCGAGCGGCCAGGCAATCGACGCCCGATGCTCGACCAGCACGATCGTCGCCGCGCGCTGGTCCCGCAGGCGCGCGATGATCCGCCCGACGACCAGCGCGCCCTCGGGGTCGAGATTGGCGGTCGGCTCGTCCAGCACGAGCAGGCCGGGCGCCAATGCCAGCACGCCGGCGATGGCCACGCGCTGCTGCTCCCCGCCTGACAGGCGCGTGGAGCGACGCTGCGCAAACCCCTCGAGCCCGACGGAGGTGAGCGCCTCCGGCACGCGCCGCCGCATCGCGCCGAGCGGCCAGGCGAGGTTCTCCAGGCCGAACGCCACGTCGTCGCCGACGCGCTCCATGACGAGCTGGCTGGCCGGGTCCTGGAGCACGATCCCGGCGCCGATCTCGATCGTCGCGGGCAGCAGCGGGGCGTCCGCGCCGGGCACGGCGAGCTCCCGGTCGTCGATCCGGACCGAGCCCATCCACTCCCCCGGGAACTCGCTCGGGAGGAGGCCGGCGAGGCCACGCGCGAGGGTGCTCTTGCCGGAGCCCGACGGCCCCACGACGAGCAGCACGGAGCCGGGCTCGACCTCGAAGTCGACCTCCCGGAACGCCGGCCGGCTCGCCCCCTCGTACGTGAACCCGGCGCCCGCCGCCCGGATGGACCGCGGCGGCGCGACGGTGACGGCGCCGCTCAGGCCGAACGACCTCGCAGCACGCCCGATCGCCCAAGCGACCGCTCGATCGCGAGCGATCCGAGCGCAGCGAACACGACCGCCGAGAGCGCCATGAGCACGAGGCGCAGCAGCTGGAGGTCGGTGGCGACGTCCGAGTAGTAGATCGCCCAGTCATGCACGAACGCGCCGAGCGCCGACGCGACGGCGGCGACACTCAGGATCTTGAGCGACCAGCGCTGGTAGCCGGTCATCGCGAAGACCAGCTCTGCCGCGGCGCCCTGCACGAAGCCCGACAGCAGCGTGTCCGGGCCCCACTGGCTGCCCAGGTACGCGGACACGCCGGCCGCGACCATCTCGGCGAAGATCGCCGCGCCGGGCTTGCGGATGATCGCCGGCGCCAGGATCGCGGGCACGAGCCACATCCCGTAGATCGTGTCGGCCAGCGGCTTCGTGACGCTGTCGAGGCTGCCGTAGATGCCGTTCCAGATCGAGAAGACGACCCCGAACACGACGCCAATGATGGCCGCGAGCAGGATGTCGCGAGTCCGCCAGGCGGAGAGGCTCGTCGGGGCGCTCGCCTGCGCCGGGCTTAATGTCGTCATGGGCTCGATGGCCTCCAGGTGCGCTTTCTCCGGGATTCGGGGATGGCGTGCATCGAGCGTTCGGGCCTGCTTCCTTCGCCGGTACGAGCCGGATCAGGTTCCGCGGGTCTGTGGTCGGGCCACACTCTCAGCGCGTCGGCGCTCCCCGGAGGCGGTCTTCAGTTGGCGGTCATCTTACTCCAGGGCCGGTTCGCGCCCAGGAGCCGGGGTGTGCATCCGGCTCACCCGGTCGCGAATCCAGGTGAGCTCGTCCTCGACGACCTGGGGGCCGATCACCTCGTTGTGCAGCTCGTGCCGCAGGCCGGGATAGATCTTCCGTGTCACCCCGGGCTGTCGCTCCAGCGGCGCGCTCGCCTCGGTCGGCACGATCTGGTCGTCCGAGCCGTGGACCACGAGCGTCGGGATCGCGAGACGGTCGAGCGATGCCGCGACGCGGCGCTGCTCGCCGAATGCGGCGTGGGCAAACCGAACGGTCGATTTGTGCTGGTTGAGCGGGTCGCGCATGTACTGCTCGCCGACCGCAGCGACGCATGACAGGTCGTCGGGGTCGAGGCGATTGGCGAGCGCCATGTTCAGCGCGACCTTCCGGAGCGAGGCCACCAGCGCCCGCTGCCACAACGGGATCTTCGCGCCGATCGCCGGCGCCGAGAGCACGAGGAGGTCCGGCCGAGCCCGCCCGTCGAGGACGTACCCGAGCGCGACCAGGCCGCCCATCGAATGCCCCAGGAGGACGATCGGTCGGGCCGGATTGCGGGATCGGATGGCCACGAGCCGCTCCTCGAGGTCGTCATGGAACTGCGACCACCGGTCGATCGACGCCCGCGGGCCGCCGGAGCCGCCAAAGCCGCGAAGGTCGAAGCCCTGGACGTCGATCCCGGCGCGGGCGAACTGTGCGCCGACGTGCTCGTACCTGCCGCAGTGCTCCGCGAGACCGTGGACCAGGACCATGGACGCCCACGGCTCGCCCGATTCGACGGCCCAGTGCCGGAGCAGGAGCGGGGTGCCGTCCTTCGCGAGGACGTGATCGACCGACGCCTGTCCCTCCATCGCGCCGAGCCTAGTCCAGGCCTTCGCCGGGCGCCCGCCCATGGATACCATCGGCGCCATGGCATGGGTCGAGATCGGCGATCGGGTCTTCACGTGGCGGTACGAGTTCTTCGACCAGGAGATCGGGCTGATCCTCGGCGGCAGGGACGTCGTGGTCATCGACACGCGCTCCACGCCGGTGCAGGCGAGCGAGGTCGTCGACGCGGTCCGCGAGCTGACTCACGACCCCGTCTCGATCGTGATCGACACCCACTGGCACTGGGACCACACCTTCGGCAACAGCGTCTTCCGCCCGGCAACCATCTGGGGCCATGCTCGCGTCCCGGACCGACTTCGGGCGGACGGCCCGGCGACGATCGAGAAGGCCGCGGGCTGGGTTCCGGACATCGCGGACGACCTTCGGCGGGTCACGATCGATCCACCCGATCGCACCTTCGACGACGAGGCGACGGTCGAGGCTGGGGACCGCGAGCTCCGACTGCGGTACCTCGGGCGCGGCCACACGAACACGGACATCGTGATCGAGGTCAGGGGCGCCGACGCGCTCTTCGTCGGCGACCTGCTCGAGGACGGCGCGACGCCCAGCTTCACCGACGGCTATCCCATGGAGTGGCCGGAAACGGTGGAGCGGCTGCTCTCGCTCGCGACCGGCGCCGTCGTGCCGGGACACGGCGCGGTCGGCGATCGCGCATTCGTGGAGACGCAGCTCGCGGAGTTCCGGGCGAATGCGGCCCTCGCGCGCCGGGTGCACGCGGGCGAGCTGGACATCGATGCCGCTGTCGCGGCGTCGCCGTACCCGGGCGATGCTGCTCGAGCGCCGCTGGTGCGGGCGCTCGAGCAGCTGCGAGGCGAGCTGGACTAGACCTTGCCGGCGGGCGTCCGCCGGACGTTGCTGGCGGTCGCCGGCTACGCGGAGGCTGGCGCGGGGACCGCGGAGGCGGCGGTCGCGCCAACGGCGTCGCCGGTCGCCCGGTCGAAGAGGTGGAGCTTCTCGAGCGGGAGCTTGAGGTCGAGCACATCACCGGGCTTGACGCGGTGCTCCGAGCTCACGACCGCGACGACGTCGCCCTCGTGGCCGGGAAGCGTCACGTGCAGGAGCTCCTCGTCGCCCAGGAACTCCACGACGTCCGCCTTCGCGCGGATCGTCGCCGAGTTCGGGATGTCGCCGAGCTCGAGGTGCTCCGGGCGGAACCCGGCAACCATGTCGGACGTGCTCTCCATCCCGGCCCGGTAGCGGGTCGGGATCGGCAGCGTCACGCCGTCGCCCTTGACCTCGGACCCGTCCCGGGCGACGTTCACGAAGTTCATCGACGGGCTGCCGATGAACCCGGCGACGAACAGCTTCTTGGGGCTGTCGTACAGCTCCTGTGGCGTCCCGACCTGCTGGAGCTCGCCCTTGTCCATGACGGCGATGCGGGTGCCCATCGTCATGGCCTCGACCTGGTCGTGGGTCACGTAGACCGTGGTCGTGCCGAGGCGCTGGTGGAGGCGGGCGATGTTCGCGCGGGTCTCGACGCGCAGCTTGGCGTCGAGGTTGGAGAGGGGCTCGTCCATGAGGAAGACGGCCGGCTCGCGGACGATCGCTCGCCCGAGCGCGACGCGCTGCCGCTGGCCGCCGGAGAGCTCGCGGGGCTTCTTCTGGAGGTTCTCGAGGCCGAGCAGGCCCGCCGCCTCCTTGACGCGCTTGTCGATCTCGGCCTTGGGCGTCTTGCGGAGCTTCAGTCCGAACGCCATGTTGTCGTAGACGGACATGTGGGGATACAGGGCGTAGCTCTGGAAGACCATGGCGATGTCACGGTCCTTCGGGGCGACGTCATTGACGACGCGGTCGCCGATCTTGAGGGTCCCGTCAGAGACCTCTTCGAGGCCGGCGATCATCCGCAGGCTGGTCGTCTTGCCGCAGCCCGACGGTCCCACGAGGACCATGAACTCGCCGTCGTTGATCCCGAGGTTGAGGTCCTTGACGGCGGCGAACTCGCCGTAGCGCTTCCAGACGTTGTCGAACGTCACGGTGGCCATGCGCGCACTCCTGCCCGGACGCTGGCTGATCGCGGGCCCTTGCATCTCGACGCGACCGAATCGCGCCGTCGACGGGCCCCGTACGTCCTCCGATGCCGGGACGCCTCGATCCTAGCAGCGGCCGTCCCGTGCGGACGTTGCAGTTCCGTCAGGAGCGAGTCGGGCTCCCGGGCGTGGTCAGCTCGCGTTGCAACAGGTCAGATCGCGCTCGCGCAAGCACGGCACTTGGTCGCCCCGAGGGCGTTCGGCTCCATGCAGTACGGGCAGCTCTTGACCTCCGGCGGGGCCTCTTCCTTGATGAACATCTTGGAGACGCGCCAGACGACGAAGGCGATGACGACAAAGGCGATGATCGCGTTGATGAAGGCGCCGTAGCGGATGTCGACCGCGGGCACGGGCTCGCCGGCCGCGTTCGTGGTCGCGTCCTTCAGGTGGATGACGAACGTGCTGAAGTCGACGCCGCCGAGGATGAACCCGATGGGCGGCATGATGATGTCGTTGACGAGCGAGGTGACCACGGTGCCAAGCGCGGTGCCGATGATCACGCCGATCGCGAGCGCAAGGGCGTTCGTCTTCAGCAGGAATGCGCGGAACTCTCCGACCATCGCAAAGGTCCTCCCGTTGGCGCCACCACGCGGCGCGCGATGCCGACGCCAAGCATCCTAGCGATGGATCTAGGCAATCGCCCGAACGTCGAGCACGCGCCCCCATCGGAACGCCCGGACCGCGACGAGCACGCCGATGGCGGCGGCAACGAGAATGGCCGCGGCGGCGATCGACGCGTCGAGGTCACCGCCCTGGAACTCCGAGTAGACGACCAGCGGGAGCGTCTGGGTCTTCCCGATGACGTTGCCCGCGAACATGATCGTCGCCCCGAACTCGCCGAGGGCCCTCGCCCACGTCATCACGAGCCCGGCGGCCAGCGCCGGTCCCGCGAGGGGTGCCGTCACCGCGAGAAAGAGCCGGACCTCCGAAGCGCCGTCGACGCGCGCAGCATCCTCGAGATCCTTGTCGACGGCGGCGATCCCCGCGCGGGCGCTGCGAACGAAGAACGGCGCCGAGACGAACGTCTGGGCGACGATCACGGCGGCTGTGGTGAAGGCGATGTCGATGCCGCCCGCCTGGAGCGTCCCACCCAGGACCCCACGCCGCCCGAACACGAGGAGCAGGGCAAGGCCCGCGACCGCGGGCGGGAGCACGATCGGCAGGTCGACGATCGTCTCGACCAGCCATTGGCCCCGAAACCGGCGTCGCGCGAGCACGAACGCCAGCGGCAGCCCGACGAGGACCGTCACCAGCAGGCTGGCCGAGGTGGTGAGGAGGCTCAACCAGAGGGCCGACAGGACCGCACCCGAAGCGCCGGCTTCCGGAAGCGCGCCATCGAGCACCGCGCGTGCCAGCAGCGTGACGACCGGCAGCGCGAGGAACACCGCGAAAACCGCGGCCACGGCCGCGACGGGGAGCGCGTTGCGCTGGCTCCCACGACGCGCACCTCGCGTGCGCCCGACCGCGCTGGAGGGCGTCATGCGGACGGCGGCAGGAACCCGTACTTCGCGAGGATCGCCTGACCGTCCGGGCCTGCAAACCAGTCGAGGAACGCCTGCGCAGCGTCCTGGTTCGCGGATGCCTTGATCACGACCCCGGCGTAGGTGGCCAGCACGTTCGCCGAATCCGGGATGTCGATCGTCTTGACCTTGCCGGACCCCTTCGCGTCGGAGACGTAGACGATCGCGGCGTCGCCCTCGCCGAGCTCGATCTTGGCGATCACCGCCTTGACGTTGTCTTCCCTGGACACGATGTGGGCGTTGTAGACCTCGACGAGGCTGCTGGGACCGAACTTGTCGGCGATGTTCGCCACGACCTGATTGGCGTACTGGGTGATCGGAACGCTGTCGCCCGCGGCGATGATCCGAAGACCCGCCTTGTCGAGCTCGCGCGCCGTCGTCAGGCCGCCGGGGTTGTCCTTCGGCACCACGATGACCAGCTTGTTTCCGGCGTAGATCTCGGCGGTCTTCAGCGCCAGGCCGGCGTCGACGAGCTTCTTCGGGTTCTCGATGTCGGCGGACAGGAAGACGTCCGCGGGTGCCCCCTGCTCGATCTGGGTCTCGAGCGCCGCAGAGGAATCGGTCGAAACGGCGAGGGTCACGCCGGGGCTCACCGAGCCATACGCGGCTATCGCATCGGTGAGCGCTGCCTTGAGCGACGATGCGGCGAAGATCGTCAGGCTGACCGGCCCGCCACCCCCGGCCGTCGTCTGGGCCGGCGCCGCCGATGGGGTCGTGGCCGCCCCACCGCCGCACGCAGCCAGCAGGACGGCAAGCGTGAGGAACGAGACGGAACGCCGGATCATGCGCGGGACTCCCTTCGCTGCGGCAGCTCGACGATGACGTTGGTGGCCTTCACCACGCAGACGGCTTCATCGCCGACCTGGATACCCATCTCCTCGACCGCCTCGGCGGTCATCAGGCTCACCATTCGATGCGGGCCAGCGATCACCTCGACCACGGCCGCAACCTTGTCCTTCTCGATCCGCGTGACGATGCCTGGGAATCGGTTCCTCGCCGAGCCGGTCACGATCGGGCGATCGACCCCGTTGGCGCGCTTCTCGGCGAGCAGCCGGGTGACCTCGCTGATCGGCACGAGGCGCTGGCCACCGCCGGATCGCTCGAGCCGCAGGCGGCCCTCGACCTCCCAGCGTCGGAGCGTCTCGACGGACACCTGGAGCATCTCCGCGGCCTGCCCGACCCGCAGCGCGGGGGCGCCGGATGCGACCGGCTTCCGATCGACCATACCTCGCTACTTCCTCCTGCAATCGGCGTGATCCAGAGGGATGGTAGCGTGAACATCAAGGTATGCCGAGCGCTCGCCGAGACGGCCCCGACGATCGTCGCCTCGACCAAGGCGAGGTCGCAGGGTAAAATCCGCCGCGCGCCGCTGGCGAGTGGCCAAACGGTAAGGCACCTGACTCTGGATCAGGGGATTGAAGGTTCGAATCCTTCCTCGCCAGCCAACTCCTAACCCCTTCCCCGGATCCTGAGCACGAATCCGGTCGATTCGCGCCGCCTGCCGACGAATCTCGAGCGCGGCGGGCTCCCCGGGAGGAGCCACGATGCGCGATCGATCCCCTTACCCCGCGCGCGACCGATCACCTGATTCGGCGGGCTTTCCAGCACATTGGGATCCTAAGCTTAGAATTCCACGTGGACAAGTTGTCG
>JADMIO011406799.1_pt1 | contig 16911 bp, 17 predicted proteins | sample 8958161 | NCBI WGS metagenome assembly JADMIO01 (sample SAMN16585339, study PRJNA669376) | soil metagenome | isolation source: Crop rotation soil | place: USA: Cullars Rotation, Alabama | collected 2011
CCGCGACTTCAAGTCACGTGAATTCCAAGCTTCGGATCCCACTGTGCTGGAAAGCCGGCCGAGGACGACGCCGTGCGGGCGTCGGTCGACGCGACGGTCGCGGCCGTCGCCGCGGTCGCGGCGTCGCACCCGGACCTGCGCATCGAGCAGTCGGGCTCGGGCTCGAGCGAGGACGAGATCCTCGAGGTCTTCTCCGCCGACCTGCGCGAGGCCGGCACGACCTCGCTGCCGATCACGCTCGTCGTCCTGCTCGTCGCGTTCGGCGCGCTCGTGGCGGCGGGGATCCCGCTGCTCCTCGCGATCAGCGCCGTCGTGGCGACGATGGGCCTCGTCGGACCGCTCAGCCAGCTCGCTCCGGTCGACGAGTCCATCAAGGAGGTCATCCTCCTCATCGGGCTCGCCGTCGGCGTCGACTACTCGCTGTTCTACCTGCGGCGCGTGCGCGAGGAGCGCGCGGCCGGACGCTCGAACGAGGCGGCGATCGAAGCGGCCGCCGCGACCTCCGGACGCGCCGTGCTCATCTCGGGCATCACGGTGATGATCGCGATGGCGGGGATGTACTTCGGCGGCGCCGCGACGTTCACGTCGTTCGCGACGGGCACGATCGTCGTCGTCGCCGTGGCCATGCTCGGCTCGCTCACGGTCCTGCCCGCGCTGCTGTCGATGTGCGGCGACAAGGTCGACAAGGGGTGCGTCCCCGGCCTCGATCGGCTCAAGCGCCGGATCGCGTCGTACGGCCTGTGGTCGCGCACCGTGGACGGCGTCCTGCGCCGCCCGCTGCTGTGGGCGGGCGCGTCGGTGGCGCTGCTCCTAGCGATGGCCGCGCCGGCGCTGCACATGCACACCGGCACGCCCGGCATCGACACGCTGCCGCAGGAGCTCGTGGTCGTGCAGAAGTTCGAGCACCTGCGCGCGGCGTTCCCGAGCGAGACGTCGTCGCTCAGCGTCGTCGTCAAGGCCCGGGACGTCACCGCCGCGGCCGTGACGCGCGGGATCGCGCAGCTCGAGCGGGCGACGCGGCGCGACCCGGCGCTGTTTCCCGGCAAGGGCCCGTTCGAGCAGGACGTCAGCCCGGACAAGACCGTGAACGTCCTGGAGATCGAGGTGGCCGGCGACGGCACGGACGAGCTGTCGGGACGGGCGCTCGACGCCCTGCGCGACGACCTCGTGCCGGCGACGCTCGGCACGGTCGACGGGGTCGAGGCGCTGTCGACCGGCGGCACGGCGATCGATCGCGACTTCAACGCGTCGATGGTGTCGCACCTGCCGGTCGTGTTCGCGTTCGTGCTCGTCGCTGCGTTCCTCCTGCTGCTCGTGACGTTCCGCTCGATCGTCGTGCCGATCAAGGCGATCGTCCTGAACCTCCTGTCGGTCGGCGCGGCGTACGGCGTGCTCGTGCTGGTCTTCCAGCACGGCTGGTTGGATGGCCTGCTCGGCATCGGCGCGACCGGCCCGATCGTCTCGTGGCTGCCGCTGTTCATGTTCGTCGTCCTGTTCGGGCTGTCGATGGACTACCACGTGTTCGTCCTGACGCGGGTCCGCGAGCTTGTCGATCGCGGCATGAGCACCGAGGACGCGGTGTCGTCGGCGATCAAGTCGACCGCCGGCGTCGTGACGAGTGCGGCCGTCGTCATGGTCGGCGTCTTCGCGGTCTTCGGGACGCTCTCGTGGATGATGTTCAAGCAGATGGGCGTGGGCCTGGCCTTCGCGATCCTGCTCGACGCGACGCTCATCCGCGGCGTCCTGCTGCCGGCCTCCATGACGCTGCTCGGCGAGCGCAACTGGTGGCTGCCGAGCGCACTGAGCTTCCTGCCGGAGGTCCGTCGCGAGGGCGACGCGCTGCCCGCTCGCGCGTGAGCCTCGCGCCTCCGCAGCGATGACCCGGCGCCCGCCCTCACCCGGCGGGCGCCGGTCGTCGTGCGGGCCTCGGTTCAGGGACCGTCCCCGATGATCGAGACGGTGCGGTCCGGCACGCTGTCGGCATGGCCGTCTTCCTTCTCCATCACCAGCACGCCGCGGCGGAGTGCGCCGCGGCGTTCGCGGCGTGGACAGGCTTCGAGAGCCCGCTGCGCCACCGTCCCGCGGCGTCGACCTGCCTCGCCGGCGGGCACGAGCTGTGGTGGCGCGTCGAGGCGCGCGATCGCGATGGCGCGCTCGAGTTGCTGCCGCGCTACGTGCGCGCTCGGACGAGCGTCACCGGGGTGCGCGACGTCGAGATCCCGTGAGCAGCGCGGGGCGTCTACCGTCACGCGTGACCGTGCTCGAGCTCGACCACGTCTTCTGCTTCGTGAGCGACCCCGACGAGGCGGCTCGCCGGCTCGAGGACGACGGGTGGGTGCTCGACGCCGGGCAAGCGCACCGCGGGCAGGGGACGCGCAACCGGCGTCTCGCGTGGCCGCAGCAGTACCTCGAGCTCCTCTGGGTGGCCGATGCGGCCGAGGCGCGGGCGAACCCGTTGCGCCTCGACCGGAGGGCTCGCTGGCGTACGACGGGGGCAAGCCCGATCGGCCTGGGGTTCCGCGGGCAGCTCGACCCCGCGGACAGCGGCGACTTCTGGCTCTACGACGCGCTCGGACTTCGCATCTGGATCCATCGCGACAACGAGCACGTGCCCGAACGCCCTCTCGTCTTCGTGCTCGAGATGACCGACGACGAGATCGAGCAGTGCCGGCGACGCGAGCCCATCGTGCACCGCCGCACCGGCGAGCTGCGCGAGGTCCGCGTCCAGGGACCCACGGCGCCGTCGCTGCCGTCGTTCCGGGCGACGCCGATCGTCTGCGAGACCGGTGAGCACCTGCTGGAGCTCGTCGTCGGCGGCGCAGGCGCGCGGCGCCCCGTGAGCGACGGCCTGGTCATCCGCGGGTAGGCGACGGGGCGTGCTCCTCCGCGCCGCCCATGCGCCGGACTCAGTGCGCGCCGCAGGCCGTCGCGAGCGCGAGCGCGTCGCAGACCTCGCGCATCCGCTCCGCGGAGAGCCGCGTGATGCGCTCGACGCACAACGCCGGCCGGATCACCGTGACGTTGTCGAGCGTGAGGCAGCACGACAGCGGCATGCCATCGCCGCGGCCGACGACCACCTCCGTCGGGATGTCGCGGACCGTCCGCGTCGCGGGAACGGCGAGCACTTGGTTGAGCACCGGGATGGCCTCGTCGCGGGTGAGGACGAGGAACGGCCGCCGCCCTGCCCGCGGGTGCGCGTACCACCACACCTCGCCGCGTCTCACCACGGCTCGTGGCCCGCCGCGCGCTCTTCGGCATCGAGGCGTGCCATGAGCTCGCCGGCGGCGACGTCCGACGCCGCCGCGAGATCGCCCCACTCTTCCGGTTGCGCGTGCGGAATCCGCCGGTAGCCGTCCGCGATGCGCTGGCCGATCGCGGACGCCGTGCTCTGCTGCAGGCCTTCGGTCACGAACTCGCGGATGAGCGCCGACCGCGAGATCGAGCGGCGCGCGGCGAGCGCGTCGAGCGACTCGACGAGCTCCTCCGTCAGCTGGACCATCGTCTGCGTCCGAGCCATAGCCCTACCGTAGCACTATGGTGGTGCGCCGCAGGCCGCGTCACACGCGTGCCGAAGCGATGACCGTGCGCCTGCGTCCGCGGTCGTCGCGCAGGGTGAGGACGATCCGGTAGCGGCCAGCGGCCAGCCCTCGCCTGCCAGCCCGGATCTCGAACCGCCCCAGCGGGCACGGCCGTGGAGCCACGACCGTGACGGTGCGCGCGCCGCGCAGCAGGCGCGCCGCAACCGTTGCCACGGCGGCGTGCGGCCGCAGGCTGCAGGCGACCCGTCGGCGCGCCGCGCTGCCGGCACCCCGACAGGTCGCTCGCACGCGGCGCAGCGCGCTCGCGGCCGGCAGCGTGCCTCGGGGCGGGGCGCCGAGCGCGAGCGCGCCCGCGCCGAAGGTGTTGTCGCGGCCGGGCGCGCCGAGGTCGATCGCGCGCGACTCGAGGAAGGCGCGCGTCGCCTCCGGCGGGCGACCCGGAAGGGCCTGCTGGACGAGCGCCGCGGCGCCGGCCACGCTCGGCGCTGCAGCCGACGTCCCCGAGAAGCCGATGCCACAGCCGGCGAACCGGCCGAAGGTCATCGTCGAGAGGCTGTCGTGACCGCTGATGTCGGGCTTCGTGCGGCCGTCGAGCGTCGGTCCGCGCGAGCTGAACGCCTCGGGCGCGTTGCCCGCCGAGCAGACCGCCCCCACCGTGAACGCGTCGGGCGAAGCGGCCGGGTCCGCGATGCTGCCCGCCGCGACCGCGTGCTCGAAGGGGCCGACGCCGCTGCCCACGATGACGTCCATGCGCGGCGTCCGCGTCGCGGCGCGGCGCCAGATCGCGATGCCGAACAACGCCATCGGGCCGTCGTTGCGCACGCAGGCGGCCTCGACCGGCGGCTGCGTCCCGGTCTGCGGTCGCGCTCCTTGACGGCCGGAGACGATCTGGCCGCGCGCGTCGACGAGGTACAGGTCGAAGTCCTGGCTGGATGCAGGCCAGTCGTCCCAGCGCAGGTACGCGCAGCCGAGCCGTCCGCCACCGACGGCGATGGCGTTCGCCGTGTCGCCGGGGACCCACTGGTGGTAGGTGCCGTTGTCGCCGGCGAACGGCCCCGACCAGTGCGCGTCCGCGCCGTTGCCCGCGGCCGCGACCCACAGGACGCCCCGCGCCCGCGCGTCGGCGACGATCGCGTCCGGCGTCCCGGGACCGCCGAGCCCGTCGCCGCGGCTCTGGTTGTAGAAGGCCGCTGAGTAGTTGATGATCGACGCGCCGCGCGCGACGGCGATGTCCTTCGCCGCCTGCAGGGCGGAGACGGTGTTCGAGGCGCAGACGAGGACGAGCCGCGCGCCGGGCGCCATGTCGTGCACGACCTCCGCGACGGCCGTGCCGTGGCCGCCGGCGGTATGAAAGGCACCGCCGCAGACGTCGGCGTTGCTCGTGCTCGCCGGCAGCTCACCGCGCGACTGCGCCGCGGCGAGGTTCTCAAAGCCGCCGTCGATGACGGCCACGGTCACGCCGGCGCCGTCGATCCCGGCCGCATGCCACGCCGCCGCTCCGCTGGCCGCGACCCCCTCGCTCGGCACCGGCGCCGCGTGTGCGGGAGTCGCGCTCGCGACCACCGCCGCGATCACGAGCACGACGAGGACGCATCTGCATCCTGCAGCCGGTGTCGGTCGCTCGATCATGGCGCCCGGCACCGACGCTACCACTGGCCGACAGGACGGCGCGGCGGTCAGATCTCCAGGTCGGACACGCTCGCGATCTGGGCGAGCAGGCAATCCGCGAAGCGGCGCGTGGCGTCGGCGTCGAAGACCCGCAGCGGGTAGCGGATCGTGAGATGCAGGCGGCCGGCGACCGTCGCGGCGCCGAGCGACAGGGTCAGCGGCGAGCGCGCCGGCACCGAGAGCCACAGCTCGCGGATGTCGCTCTCCTCGGCGCCGGCGGTGCCGAACGACGGCGCGCGTACCCGGCCGAGGTCGCACAGCATCGCGGCGTCGACGTGGCGGTTGCCGGTCAGCGGCTGCAGCACGATCAGCGACTGCTTGGCCCACAGCGTCAGCAGCCCGTTGCGTCGCAGCCGGTCGATCAGCGCGATGCCCGTGCGCGTGCGCTTGTTGCGGGCGTTCTGCTGCGCGACGGCCTTGAGCGCCGACGCCGGCCCCGAGCGCTCGCGGCGGCTTGTCGACACGCGGGCCGTGACGGAGAAGTTGCCGACGACGTCGTTGGGCCACTCGTCGGGACGCAGGCTCGTCGGGACGAGCACGGCGATCTGCCGCGACTGGGCGTCGTGCTTGAGGTTCCACTGCCCGACCGCGAGCTGCAGCGCCGCCATGAGGACGTTGCGGTCGGGATGCGCGCGCTCGACCTCGGCGATGCGCGCGGTCGCATCGCTGTCAAGCGCGACGACGTGAAAGCCGTAGCCGTCGTCGTCGCATCCGCCGTCCGCGGCCAGCCGCGACGGTCGCGCCAGCGCGTCGCGCATCCGCTCGACCGCACGCTTGGCGATCCGCGCCGCGACCGACGTCGGCGGCGGTGCGGGCCTGACGGGGAGCTCGCGACAGGCGAGGAAGTCCAGCGCGGGCTCCGCGTCGTCCGGCCCGCCGGCGTAGGCGCGGGCGATCGCGTGCAGGGCCTGCAGCGCGCCGTGGGCGTCGGCCGCCGCGTGGTTGATGTTCAACATGAGGATGTCGCCCTCGTCGTGGCGTGCGAGGCAGGCGGCCAGCGGCGGGCGCCCGACGAGCCCGATCGCGCGGCGCTGCAGCCGCAAGCGCGCGGCCTGCACGTCGGCGTCGTCGTCGCAGGGCTCCACGTCGAGCCGGAGCTCGTCGTCGTCGGCGACCGCGAGCGCTTGCGCGATCGCCGCTCGCAGCCGTGCCTCGTCGAGCGAGCCGGCGACGCGCGCCTCGAGCTGCACGCTCCACGTCGTGTCCTTCGGGTCGAGCAGCGGCGGGCTGCGGCGCTTGCCCTCGGCGATCCACTCGCAGTCGAGCACGCAGCTGTGATCGCCTTGGCGACCGCGCAGCAGCCAGACGAGGTCCTGCGCCGCGCCGTAGACGTTGTGCAGCAGGACCCGATGCACGGCGTACCGCGACGGCCCCGGCGACTCCGCCGCCAGCGGCGAGACGCCGTCGACGTGCGCCGAGAGGTGGTTGTCGTCGACGGAGACGTGCAAGCTGTCCGTCGCGACGTTCTCGCGCAGCGAAACCGTCCCGCGGTGGTAGATGCGTCCCAGGCGGCCGTCGCGATGGAAGCGCCCGCTGACGTCGAGGTAGCGCAACAGCGCGACGGGATCCTGGATGGAGCGGTCGGCGCCGGCGGGCGCGGGCGCCCGGCGAGGATCGTCGTCGGCGCGTTCCAAGCGCGACTGCAGCGTCGCCGGCGCGTCGTCGCCTTCCGCCGCGGACGCCTCGCGCGCGGCGCGCAACGGCGGGACCGGGATCGTGAAGGGCTTGACGTTCTTCGAGCGCACAGGCGACGATCTACCCGCCGAGCACGTCCTTGAGCACGACCGGCCGCGTCCGACGAGGCGGGGCCGCACGTGCGGCCCCGCCGTCCGGCTTGGAGCGCGCTACGAGAGCGCCGCCGCGATGACCTCGCACGAGCGCGTGAAGTCGCTGTCGGCCTCGGGATGCGGGCCCTTGTTCACGGTGGTGTCCGACGCGACGAGCTCGCCGGTGTCGAGGTCGAACGTGTCCGCGAAGGCGATGAGGCCGGCGTCGCGCAGGAGCACGGAGCCCCCCTCCGTCTGGATCTTGGCGGGCAGCCCCTTGTAGGTCGGATGGAACGTGATCGTGCCGGCCTGCTCGTCGACGACCGGCGCCGCGTCGCTGAACTGGCCCGCCGACGAGAGGACGACCGACTTGCCGTTGAGCGGGTTCGTCACGGTCACCTTCGACGAGCCGGTGCCCTTGACGCTGCCGTCGGCGTAGACGAAGAAGTTGTTCGTCACCGTGGCCCGGGCGTCGGCTTCGATGCCGCAGAGCGAGTCCGAGAAGCTCTCCGTGAAGCGGTCGTGGAACTGGGCCGGAGCAGCCGCGCCTGCCGCGGCGGGGACGAGGGCGAGCGCGGCGGCGATGCCGGCGACGGCGGAGGCGATGCGGGTGCGGCCATACATGAGGAGTCCTCTCTTCGCGGGGTGCCCGGGATGCCCGGGACCCAAGGGTCGGCCGGGCCGGGGGATGCCTCGATCCTGCGCTGGCGCAGGCTCCGCCGCCAGGCGCCCTGGGTGGCGCGTTCGACACCCCCCCAAGGATCCAGCCGTGCGCTGGCCGGGTCAGTCGATGCGGTGGATCGGAATGGTGTAGGGGCGGATGTCGCTCGCGCGGACGAGCGCCGATCCCTTCGCCGCCTCGTAGCGGACGATCTCCGCCTTCACTTCCTCGCGGCGGCCTTCGAGCGCCTCGATCTCGGCCTCGAGCTCGCCGCGGCGGCGCTCGAGCGCGGCGACCCGCTTGCGCGTGCGCTCGAGCTGCTCCTCGAGCTCGAGGACCTTCTCGACGCCGGCGAGGTTGAGGCCGAGCTCCGCGGTCATCTGCTGGATGCGGCGCAGCTTCTCGACGTCCTCGTGCGAGTACAGGCGCGTGCCCTTCGGCGAGCGCTTGGGCTCGATGAGGCCGCGCTGCTCGTACATTCGCAGCGTCTGCGGATGCATCTCGGCGAGCTCGGCCGCGACGGAGATCATGAAGACGCCGCGGTCGCTCGAAACCTCGATCCGAGTCGTCGTGCGGCGCCGCGCGGTCATGGCGTGAACAGGCGCTCGCGCGGGTTGCCGTTGAGCACCTTCGCGAGGTCGTCGACGGCCGCGGACTGCTCCGCGGTCAGCCGGTCGGGGAGGTCGAGCACGAAGCGGTAGTGGATGTCGCCGTAGCCGGGCTTGCCGAAGCGCTTGGGACCCTCGCCACGCAGGCGCTGCACGGTCCCCGGCCGGGTGCCCGGCGGCACCTTCAGGGTCTTGCGGCCCTTGAGCGTCGGCACCTCGATGTTCGCGCCGCGCAGCGCCTCGGGGATCGTCAGCGGCACCTCGACCTCGACGTTCTCGCCCTTGCGCGTGAAGATCGGCGAGTCCTGCACGTGCGTGATGACGAAGAGGTCGCCGCTCGGCCCGCCGTTGATCCCCGGCTCGCCCTTGCCGGCGAGCCGGATCTTCGAGCCCTCGCGCGCGCCGGCGGGCACGTTGACCCGGTAGCGCTTGACGGTGCGCTTGCGGCCCTCGCCCTGGCACGTCGGGCACAGCTGCTCGATGACCGTCCCGGCACCGCCGCACTGCGAGCACGGCTGGGAGATCGAGAACAGGCCCTGGCCCTCGGACTCGATCCCGCGGCCCTGGCAGCGCGGGCAGACCTTCGGCGCGGTGCCGGGCTTGGCACCCGTGCCGTAGCACGTGCCGCAGCGCTCGAACGTCGGCACGGAGATCGGGACCTCGGCGCCCTTGACCGCCTGATCGAAGCCGATCGAGATCTCGGCCTCGAGGTCGCGGCCGCGCTCGGTGCGCGGGCGCGGCGGGGTGCCGCCGGGGCCGCCGCGGCCGCGGGTCGCCTGGCCGAAGAGGTCCGACAGGATGTCCCCGAAGCCGCTCGCGTCGAAGCCCGGCTGGCCGCTGCCGCCGCGTCCGGCCTGCGAGAACGGGTTGAGCAGCGCGCGGTCGTAGTCCTTGCGCTTGTCCGGGTCGCCGAGGACGTCGTGCGCCTGGGAGATCTGCTTGAAGCGCTCCTCGGCCTTGGCGTCGCCGGGGTTCTTGTCGGGGTGGTACTGGCGCGCGAGCTTGCGATAGGCCTTCTTGATCTCGTCCTGCGAGGCCTTGCGCCCGACGCCGAGCACCTTGTAGTGGTCCTGAGGAGGCATGACTAGCTCGCCACGATCACCCGGGCGGGACGGAGGATCGCCTCGTTGAGGCGGTAGCCGGACTGCAGCACCTGCACGACCGTGCCGGGCTCGGCGCCGTCGACCGGCTGCTGGGCGACGGCCTCGTGACGCGTCGGGTCGAACGGCTCGCCCGCGGGGCTGTAGCCCTCGATGCCGGTGCGCCCGAGCGCCGCCGAAAGCTCGGCGGTGACGAGCCGGACGCCCTTCGTGAGCTGGTGGTCGGGCTCCGACGACTCGACGGCCGCCAGCGCGCGCTCGAGGTTGTCGAGCGCGGGCAGCAGCTCGCGCGCGAGCCGGCCGATGCCGCGTGCCTCCGCCGCGCGGACCTCGCGCACCATCCGCTTGCGGTAGTTGTCGAAGTCCGCCTGCGTGCGCTGAGCGAGGTCGAGGTACGCGTCGGCCTTCCCCGCGCGCTCGCGCAGCTCGGCCTCGTCGAACGGCTCGGGATCGGGGATGCCCTCACCCGCGGGCTCGGCGTCGGCGTCGGCCGCGCTGCCGGCCTCGGCGTCCGCGCCGGCCGGGCCGCCGGCCCCGGCGTCCGCGCCGGCCGGGCCGCCGGCCTCGGCGTCCGCGCCGGCCGCGCCACCGGCCTCGGCGTCCGCGCCGGCCGGGCCGCCGGCGTCGGCTCCCGCGCCCGCCCGGCCGCGGACGTCGGCGTCCGCGACGGTCGCCGAGGACGCCTCGGCAGCCCGGTCGAGCGGGGCCGGCGACGCCCGGTCGGGCGCCGCCGCTTCGCGCTCTACATCCACCTCACGCTCCGGCACCGGCTAGCGCCCCTCGTCCACGACCTCGGCGGCCTCGTCCACGACCTCCGCGTCGACGACGTCATCCTCGTCGGAGGACGCCGCCGAGCCGTCGGCGCTCGCGCCGTTGCCGGACGCCGACGCGGCCTGCTGCGCCGAGGCCTTCTCGTACATCGCCTCGGAGATCTTGTGGAACGCCGACTGCAGCGCCTCGGCCTTGGCGTTGAGCTCGGCCGGGTCCTCGCTCTTCAGCGAGTCGCGGACGTCCTTGATGAGGCCCTCGATCTCGGACTTCTGCGCGTCGTCGATGTTCTCGGCGAGGTCCTTGAGCTGGCGCTCGGCCTGGTACGCGGCGTTCTCGGCGCCGTTGCGCGCCTCGGCGAGCTCGCGCAGGCGGCGGTCGTCGTCGGCGTGCGACTCGGCGTCCTGGACCATCCGCTTGATCTCGTCGTCGGAGAGGCCGGAGCCGGACTTGATCTCGATCTTCTGCTCCTTGCCCGTGCCGAGGTCCTTCGCCGACACGTTGAGGATGCCGTTGGCGTCGATGTCGAACGCGACCTCGATCTGCGGGATGCCGCGCGGCGCCGGCGGGATGCCGGTCAGCTGGAACTTGCCGAGCGACTTGTTGTAGCTCGCCATCTCGCGCTCGCCCTGCAGGACGTGGATCTCGACCGAGGGCTGGTTGTCCTCGGCGGTCGAGAAGACCTCGCCCTTGCGGGTCGGGATCGTCGTGTTGCGCTCGATGAGCTTCGTCATGACGCCGCCCTTCGTCTCGATGCCGAGCGTCAGCGGGGTCACGTCGAGCAGGAGGACGTCCTTGACGTCGCCGGCGAGCACGCCTGCCTGGATGGCGGCGCCGATCGCGACGACCTCGTCCGGGTTGACGCCGCGGTGCGGCTCCTTGCCCGTGAGCTCCTTGACCTTCTCCTGGACGGCGGGCATGCGCGTCATGCCGCCGACCATCACGACGTGATCGATCGTCGACGCGCCCTTCTCCTTGGCGTCGTCGAGCGCCTGGCGCACCGGCGCGACAACGCGACCGAGCAGGTCGGCGGTCAGCTCGTTGAGCTTGGCGCGCGTCATGCGCACGTCGAGGTGCTTCGGGCCGCTCGTGTCGGCGGTGATGAACGGCAGGTTGATCTGCGACTCCTGCGCCGTCGAGAGCTCGATCTTCGCCTTCTCGGCTGCCTCGTAGAGGCGCTGGAGGGCCATCGGGTCGTTCTTGAGGTCGATGCCCTGGTCGCGCTTGAACTCGCTCGCCAGCCAGTCCACCAAGGCCTTGTCGAAGTTGTCGCCGCCGAGATGGTTGTCGCCGGCGGTCGACTTGACCTCGAAGACGCCGTCGCCGATCTCGAGCACGGACACGTCGAACGTGCCGCCGCCGAGGTCGAAGACGAGGATCGTCTGGTCGGTTTCCTTGTCGAGGCCGTAGGCGAGCGACGCGGCCGTCGGCTCGTTGATGATGCGCTTGACGTCGAGGCCCGCGACCTTGCCGGCGTCCTTGGTCGCCTGGCGCTGGTCGTCGTTGAAGTACGCCGGCACGGTGATGACGGCGCCGTCGACGGGCTCGCCGAGGTAGGCCTCGGCGTCGGCCTTGAGCTTCTGCAGGATCATCGCGCTGATCTCGGGCGGCGAGTGCTGCTTGCCGCCGGCGTCCACGCGCGCGTCGCCACCGGGACCGGAGACGACCTTGTACGGGACGATCGACTCCTCTTCGCGCACCTCGGCCTCCTTGCGGCCCATGAAGCGCTTGATCGAGAAGATCGTGTTCTGCGGGTTCGTGACGGCCTGGCGCTTGGCGACGGTGCCGACGAGGCGCTCGCCGGACTGCGCGAAGGCGACGACGGAGGGGGTCGTGCGACCGCCCTCGGAGTTCTCGATGACCGTGGGCTCGCCACCCTCCAGCACGGCCATGCAGGAGTTGGTGGTGCCGAGGTCGATACCGATGGTCTTGCCCATGTGGGGTCAGGCTCCTTCCGGAATGCGTACTAAGAAATCTGCGTCGCAGTGTAGTAGATCCTGCGCGCGTACATGCGCGCTGCGGCGCACGCGGACCGGGTGGCCCTGCCGGAGCGCGGGGTAGACAGGCTCGGCGCCCGCCCGCGCGGTCAGTTGCCTGCGGCAGGCGCGTTCTGAGCCGGCAAGGTGGCTACGCCGGCGCGCAGGGCGTTGTCGTCGATGCGGTACACGTCGTCGTTGATACGCGCGTCGAGGTGCGAGAAGCGCCCGCTGCGGACCGCGTTGCCCTGTAGCGGGTCCATGTACTCGAGCTTGTGCTTGTGCGCCGGGCCGGTGCGGTCGGTGCCGACGATGAGGATGTAGTGGCCCACGCCGCCGAGGAACCCCCAGTCGGCGCCGCCGAGCTTGCCCGAGACGATGAGCGGCCCGTGGTTGGTGAGCTTCGTCTCCCACGAGTTGAGCCGCGCGGACATCGTGCCCGTCGTGGGCTTCGTGAGCTGCTGCGTGTAGGCCTGCCCCTCGGCGTTGGGGTCGAAGCCGTACCACGTCGACTTCGGCAGGAGCGGCTTCGGGTCGGCGCCGAGGTTCAACGCAACCGCGCGCTGACGCATCGCGGCGATCTGCGCGTACCAGCCGCAGTTGGGATCGAAGAAGAGTCCCAAGCCGGGACGCCATTGGTGGCGCATCGTCGGCAACGGGTTGACCATGTAGCGCTGCAGCGTGCGGCGTCGCACGCACGCGGCGAGGGTCGAGCCGAGCGCGTCCGCCGGCGCTGGACGCGGCGGCGCCGGAGCGTCCGGCGCGTGGTCGCGACGGGCCGTGCGAGCGACGGCCGCGGCTGCCGTCGGAGTCGGGCGCGCAGCGTCCCGGCCACGCTGTGCGACAGCAACGTGATCGAGCATGGCGCCAAGCCTAATGGCCATGAGCGCCTCCGCTCAAGGCCGCCGCCCGATCAGCCCGCGGAGGCGGCGAACCTCGCTGGTGTCGCGGGCGTGCCCGCTCACCGCGCTCGGCCGGCACCACGCGCGGCGCCCGCAGCTCGTTCACGACGCCGCGCGCGCTCGTCGCGGTGACGCGGTAGCTGTAGCGCGTGTTCGGCGTCAGCGTGAGCACGGCGCTCGCCGGGACTTCGTAGCTGCCGGCGCCGACGTTCAGTGAGGCCGGTCAGGTCGACGCTGACGGCGACGGGGTCCTCGCGGGCGCCCGCGTCGAGCGTCGCGGTCTTGAGGCCGTGTGCGGTCGTCGTCCCGTACTCGACGTACCACGTCGTCGCCGAGCCGTTGGCGTCGACCGTCCCCGAGACGGTCGCGGACGTCAGCACGAGGCTCGTGGCGGCGCTGCTCGTGGCGACCGGCGGCAGCGGGTTGGTCGTCTGGGCCGGCGCGTCGACGGCGAGCGCCGCGGCGATCGCTATGAGCGCGACGGAGACGGCGAGAGCGAAGAGCAGGCTGCGGGGCACGCGTGCGAGCGGAAGGTGCCCACGGGCTGGCCGGGCCTCGCCGCCAGCTCATCGAACCCTCGCGGACGGGCGAGCGGCCTCCGCGCGGTCACACGAGGTCGTCGACGACAACCGTGAGCGCCACCATCGTGGCGGTCAGGATGTCGCCTGCGCCAACGCGCTCGACGAGCTCGTAGCGGCCGCCCGTCGGCTCGCGATGCACGACGATCTCGCGGCGCTGCACGTCGAGGACCCAGTACTCCGGGACGCCGGCGGTCGCATAGATGCGGGCCTTCGGGCCGAGATCCATCCGCAGCGACGTGTTCCCCATCTCGGCGACGAGCAGTGCGCCCGAGGGGTGCCGATCGCTGGGCGTCTCCGGCACGATCGCGAAGTCGGGCTCCGGGAGGGTCACGGGGCTGCCGACGTCGAGCGGCGCTTGGACGCTGAGCCGGAGGTCGGTTCCGGCCACGAGCACGGCGCCACGCGCCATGAGCTCGCGGAGCGCGAAAGCGTGCGGCGGACCTTGCGGGCTCATCTCGACGAGCACTCCGTCGAGCAGCTCGATACGGGAGCTCTCGTCGATGATGCCGGCCTCGAGCATCGCGTGAACGTCGTCGACCGTGAGCGCATGCACCGGGAATGCCGCATCGACGGTGGTGACCATGATGGACATGCTAAGCCACGATCAACCGGACGATCCGGGTGTGTCGGCACGCGCGGCGGCCGGGTTGGGTTGGTCGGGTTTCATGCCGCCAGCCTGACCGCGGAGATGTGGACGAACAAGACCGCTTCGCAACGATGCTGCGCAGAGAGGCGCGCGCTTCTGCGGACCGGACCGCGGCGGGCGCGAGCGGCAGCGGCGGATCGACCATCTAGGGTTGCGCCGTGGGCAAGCGCGATCCAGCCGAGCCGCTACGAGGCGCGATCGTCGGCCTCGGGATGATGGGCCGCCATCACGCGCGCCTGCTGCAGTCGACGCCGCGGATCGCGTTCGCCGGCGCCGTCGACCCCGGCGGCGATCGCTGGGGCGCGGTCCATGACACGGGCCGGGTCTACGGGTCGATCCACGAGCTCCTTGAGCACGGCAGGCCGGATTTCGCGGTCGTCGCGGTGCCGACGGACGAGCACCTCGCGGTCGCGCGGACGCTCGCCGCGGCCGGCGTGCACATGCTCATCGAGAAGCCGCTCGCCGGGACGGTCGCCGAGGCCCGCGAGATCATCGCCGCCTGCGAGCTGGCCGCGATCCGCGCTGCGGTCGGGCACGTCGAGCGCTTCAACCCGGCGCTCATCGAGCTGCGCAAGCGCACCGAGGAGGGCCAGGTGGGCGACGTCTTCCTCATCGGCACCGAGCGCTGCGGACCGTTCCCGGATCGCGTGAAGGACGTCGGCGTCGTCAAGGACCTGGCGACGCACGACCTCGACCTCGTCGGCTGGCTCGGCAAGTCCCCGATCGACCTCGTCGCCGCGCAGACGGCGCACAAGACCGGCCGCGCGCACGAGGACCTCGTGCTGGCGACCGGCCGGCTGCAGACCGGCGTCGCGTTCAGCATCGCGGTCGACTGGCTGACGCCGACGAAGATCCGCCGCATGCGCATCCTCGGCGACCGCGGGATGCTCGTCGCCGACACGCTGACGTCGGATCTCGTCTTCCACGAGAACGGCCAGGTCACCTCGGAGTGGGACTCCTCGCAGGCGCTGCGCGGCGTCGCCGAGGGCAACTCGACCCGCTACGCCCTGCAGCGCCGCGAGCCGCTGCTCGTCGAGCTCGAGGCCTTCTGCGACTTCGTGCTCGGGGACGACGCGTCGCCCGCGGTGACGCTCGCGGAGGGGTTGCAGACGGTGCGCTGCGCCGAGCGGGTCCTCGAGAGCGCGCGGACGTCGCTGACGGTGCGGCTGTGAAGGTCGTCGTCGTCGCGCTCGGCAAGATGGGACTGCCGATGGCGGCCCACATCGGGCGCGCCGGCCACGAGGTCGTGGGCTGCGACATCGACGCCGCGGCCGTCGGTGCCGTCAACGCCGGGCTCGCGCCGTTTCCGGGCGAGGCCGGCCTCGACGAGGCGATCGCCGAGCTCGTCGCAGCGGGCAGGTTGCGCGCGACGACCGACACGACGGCGGCCGTCGCCGAGGGCCCCGACCTCGTGGTGGCCGTGCCGCCCCTGTACGTCGACGAGCACGCGCGTCCGGACTGGGCGAGCCTCGACGCCGCCGCCGGCGCGATCGCGCGCGGCCTGCAGCAGGGGACCGTCGTGAGCCTCGAGACGACCGTCCCCGTCGGCACGACCCGCTGGCGCTTCGCGCTCGCGCTCGAAGCGCAGAGCAGCCTGCGCGTCGGAGTGGACTTCGACGTCGTCTTCAGCCCCGAGCGGGTGTCGACGGGGCGCGTCTTCCGCGACCTCGACACGTACCCGAAGCTCGTCGGCGGGCTGCATCCCGAGGGCGAGCGGCGCGGCGTCGCGCTCTACGAGGGCTTCATCACCGCCGAGGTCCGGTCGATGGGGTCGGCCGAGGCGGCGGAGCTCACGAAGCTCGCGGAGACGACCTATCGCGACCTCAACATCGCCTTCGCCAACGAGCTCGCGGTCTACGCGGACCGGCTCGCGCTCGACGTCGCCGAGGTCATCGACGCCGCGAACTCGCAGCCGTACAGCCACATCCACCGGCCGGGCGTGGCGGTCGGCGGGCACTGCATCCCGGTCTATCCGCACTTCCTGCTCGCCGGCGATCCCGCGTCGCGCCTGCCGCGGGTCGCGCGCGAGGTCAACGAGACGATGCCGGCCTATGCGGTCGGCATGCTCGCCAAACGGCTTGGATCGCTCGCCGGCCGCACGATCCTCATCCTCGGGGTCGCGTATCGCGGCGGCGTCAAGGAGACGGCGTTCTCGGGCGCGGCGGCGCTTCGCGACGAGCTGCGCGCGCGGGGGGCGCGGCCGGTGGCGAGCGATCCGCTGTACTCGGAGGACGAGCTGCGAGCCGCGGGCTACGAGCCCTGGCGCGAGGGGGTCGGCGCCGACGGCGCGATCGTCCAGGCCGACCACGCGCAGTACCGCGCGCTCGACCCGGCGCAGCTCGGGGGAGCGACGTTCGTCGTCGATGGCCGCGGCGTGCTCGACGGCCACGCGCTCGCGGCGGCCGGCGTGCGCGTCCTGCGGATCGGCCGGCCCTCGTCCGACTACTAGCCTCCCCGTCATGACCGACCTCACGATCTACGAGAAGCGCACGTGCTCGACGTGCCGCAAGCTGTCGGCCCTGCTCGACGAGCGCGGCATCGAGGCCGAGCACGTCCAGTACCACGTCGAGGGCATCGACGAACCGACGATCCGCTCGCTGCTGGCGAAGGCGGGCATCGGCCCGCGCGACGCGCTTTCCAGCTTTCCAGCACATTGGGATCCTAAGCTTAGAATTCCACGTGGACAAGTTGTCGCG
>JADMIO011460694.1_pt1 | contig 16911 bp, 12 predicted proteins | sample 8958161 | NCBI WGS metagenome assembly JADMIO01 (sample SAMN16585339, study PRJNA669376) | soil metagenome | isolation source: Crop rotation soil | place: USA: Cullars Rotation, Alabama | collected 2011
ACAACTTGTCCACGTGGAATTCTAAGCTTAGGATCCCAATGTGCTGGAAAGTCAGCCCGAAGGTGATTGACCAACGCATAGGCATAAGCCGGAATGGTTTTCCTGAAAAAGCTGCGTTGTTCCTCTTCTGATTCGGGAAGCATTACAGATAATTTGATAGCAAGATTGCGGCTATTATTTACCAAACTACCCCAAAGCTTTCTTCCCTCCCACCAGCGGTCGTAAGCTGTATTTGTTCTGAATACAAGAAGCATGGAAATAGCAAACCCAAGCAGGGTATGCATTACCGGGATGTTCTTGAGATAATTTTTATCAGACAAATGAAACACTTCAATTTCCAGGTACCCGATGATAGCCGAATAAATAGCTACACCGATAATTAATGGCAGCAGTTTCCTGAAAGTATCTGCCTTATGAAAACGGAAAGTAAACGAGAACCAGTCTTTGGGATTATAATTGATCATACTGCGATAAAATTAAAGCTTGTTGCCGAATGAAACATAACCTTTTACCGGTACACCATCATCAATCCCTTCGCCTGCCAATTGCATCCCTATTTTTTCAAGCACTTTTTGTGAGGCAATATTATCAATGTGTGCATGGGCAATGATCTTCTCCAATTTTAATGCTGTATGGCCATATTGTAATGTTGCTTTCGCAACTTCTGTTGCATAACCCTTGCCCCATGCAGAAGGAAGAAAGCGGTAACCAAGATCGATCTCACCTTTCACCAATTTTAAACCACACCAACCGATAAACTCATTGGTTGCCTTTATATGTGCAGCCCAACGGCCCAGGTTATTTTTGTATTGAGGTAAAATGATATTGGTAATAACTTCTTTTGCTTCTACATCTGTTGCTGGTATTGGTTCTGGTATATATTGCAATACACCGGGCTGGCTATTGAGATGTAGGATCAAAGTTGCATCTGCTTCGGTGAACTGCCGGAGAAAAAGACGTTCTGTTTCTAAAATGATTGTCATGGTATAAATATAAAAAGGGAAGCTGTTATACTTCCCTTTGATAAAAAAAGAAGTTGCTATTATAATAATGCTTTTACTTTTTCGATCACCGATTTCAATTTGCTTACATCCTGTCCACCGGCTGTTGCCAAATTTTTCTGCCCGCCGCCACCGCCTTTTATTAGTGGGGCCACATGTTCCTTAATAATTTTCCCGGCATCTAAATTTTTGGCAGCTACCACTGTATCTGCAATGCTGATGGCAACATAAGGCTTGCCATCAATATTGGCACAAAGAGCGATCAGCGAATCATGCAAATGATTTTTTACATCGCCGGCGAGTTTTTTTAAAGCATCGGCATTGCTTACTTCCACAATGTCACCGATAAAAGTGACCTGGTTGATGATCTCATCTTTTTGCAACAACTCGTTTCTTATACCAACCAGTTGTCTTGCTTCCAGGCCTTCAATGCGTTTTCTTAATTCTGCATTTTCTGTTTGCAGGCTTTCGATCGTTTTACCAATATCTTTTGGATGCTTTAATGTATGTCTTACCGATTTAATAGCATCAAATTCTTCATTGATAAAATCTTCCGCTGACCTTCCGCATACTGCTTCCACACGGCGAACACCTGCAGCAACAGCGCTTTCGCTTTTTATTTTGAAGATCCCCAGTTCACCAGTGCTGCCTACATGCGTACCACCACACAATTCGATCGAATAACCAGGGTCCATTATAACTACTCTCACCGTATCACCATATTTTTCACCAAACAAAGCCATAGCGCCCATCGCTACTGCTTCGTCTTTGCCCATTTGCTGTATCACAACTTCTATATTCTCTCTTATCTTTTCATTTACGATCGTTTCTACGTGCGCCAACTCTTCATCTGTTACTTTGGCAAAATGGCTAAAGTCAAAACGAAGATGTTCATCATTTACCAGGCTTCCTTTTTGCGCCACATGTGTACCCAGCACTTTTCGCAAAGCTGAATGCATTAAATGTGTTACGCTATGATGAATAGTGATCGCTTTTCTTCTTGCGTCATCAACTTTAGCAACTACATCAGCATCAATAATTGATGGTAGTTTTTCTGTAAAGTGAATGATAAGGTCATTTTCTTTTTTAGTGTTGGTAACAACAATACTTTCTTCGCCAAACTCCAATGTACCTGTATCACCAACCTGCCCGCCACTTTCTGCATAAAAGGGTGTTTCATTTAAAATAAGCTGGTAAGAAGTTTTGCCTTTGGCTGTAACCTTGCGGTATTTAAGTACATTGGTTTTTGTCTCTAAAGAATCGTATCCAACAAATTTGTTGGCCACATTCTCAATCAGTGTTACCCAGTCTTCTGTTTCCAACGAAGTTGCAGCCCTTCCTCTTTCCTGCTGTTCTTTTCTTGCAGCTTCATAACCTTCTTCATCAACTCCTAAATTATTTTCCGCAGCAATCAGCTTAGTCAGGTCAATAGGAAAACCAAAAGTATCGTTCAATTCAAATGCACTTCTTCCATCAATAACTTTTGATGCCTGTGAAGCTGCGATCACATCTTCGATCCGCTTTAATCCTTTATCCAATGTTCTCAAAAACGCATCCTCTTCTTCTTTGATCACTTTTACAACAAAATCTCTTTGTGCATTTAACTCTGGAAATACTTTTTCGAATTGTGTAGCTATTACCGGCAGCAATTGAAACAGCAGTGGATGTTTATAATCCAAATAAGAATAGTAGTAGCGTACTGCTCTTCTCAATATCCTTCTTATCACATAACCAGCGCCGGTATTGGATGGTAACTGCCCATCAGCAATGGTAAAACCAATAGCTCTTATATGATCAGCGATCACACGGAATGCGACACTCTCTTTATCATCGCCTGCTTTATACTTTTTACCAACGATCTTTTCTGTGGCTGCAATGGTGCCGGTAAACACATCTGTATCGTAATTGCTTTGCTTATCCTGCAATACCCTTACCAACCTTTCATAACCCATCCCTGTATCCACATGCCTGGCTGGTAATTGCTCCAGGCTGCCATCTTTTTTACGGTTGAACTGTATGAATACATTATTCCATATTTCTATTACCTGTGGATGGTCATTGTTCACCAATGTTTTGCCATTCACTTTTCTTCTTTCTTCATCGGTTCTGCAATCCACATGTATCTCTGTACAGGGACCGCATGGGCCAGTGTCGCCCATTTCCCAAAAATTATCTTTTTTATTGCCAAGCAAAATGCGGTCGACAGCAATGTATTTTTTCCATTCGTTATACGCTTCTTCATCTTTTGGCAATGCTTCTTTATCATCGCCTTCAAAGATGGTTACATACAAACGGTCTTTATCAAGTTTAAATACTTCTGTCAACAGTTCCCAGCTCCAGGCAATGGCTTCTGCTTTAAAATAATCACCAAAGCTCCAGTTGCCGAGCATTTCAAACATGGTGTGATGATAAGTATCCACGCCTACTTCTTCCAGATCATTGTGCTTACCGCTAACCCGTAAACATTTTTGTGTATCGGCGGCCCTTTTATATGGCGCTGCTTTATTACCAAGGAAGTAATCTTTAAACTGGTTCATGCCAGCGTTGGTAAATAGCAGGGTTGGGTCGTCTTTTAAAACTATCGGTGCAGAGGGAACGATCGTGTGCCCCTTTGATTTGAAAAAATCTAAAAACTGTTGCCTTATTTCAGCACTTGTCATCATAACCGGGATATTGTGGGTTGATTTTTGCGATTTATAAAACTATATTTGTACGCTATAGCTGGCGTGGCGCAAAGGTAAGGAAGAGGTCGAGAAGTTTAGAGGTTTAGGGAGTGTAGAAAGTTTAGGGGTAGTTGCTTGCTGAATAAAGACATTAATACACAAGTGAGCCCCGCCATGGCGGGGACGATGCTGCCATGAAACATTGAAGTTTGTAGCAAAAAATAAGTCTGATATTTTGTAAAAACCCTGCACCACCCCAAAGGGAGCATGAAAAAAATAAAGTACTTCTATAACACCAACACACTCCGGTATGAGAAACTGGTAACACCTTTACGGGTGAAACTGTTGCGGCTGTTTGGCTTTATCTGCGCCTTTTTGGTAACAGCTGCCCTCGTGATATGGGTGTACATAAAATTCATTCCCAAACCAAAAGACAATGTAGTAAGTGAACGTATGAAGATGATGAGGGAAGATTATGCCCGGTTATCCGATAAATTAAAATCGGTGGAGCAGCAAATGGCTGAACTGGAGAAAAGGGACAATGATGTGTACCGCTCTATTTTTGAAGCCAACCCTTTGCCTGATAGTGCCCGTGCCATGCTTACTGAAAAATCGAAAGAGTTTGAAAAGGTAAACTCGATGAATGATGAACAGCTGAGCAAGGATATTGCAGGGCAACTGAATAATATCAGTGCCAGGATCGCCTACCAGGGCAACAGCTATGATGCAATAGAAAAACTTATCAGGAACCAGGACGAGAAACTGGCCAGTATCCCTGCAATACAACCGGTAAGCAATAAAGATCTTTCGAGGGTGGCGAGTGGTTTTGGTATGCGTATCCATCCTATTTATGGTATTCCAAAAATGCATAACGGGCTCGACTTTACAGCTCCTCAGGGAACGCCGATATATGCAACCGGCGATGGCCGTATCAGTATGGCTGGTCCCGGCACCGGAACAGGCAATCATGTGATCATTAATCATGGCTATAAATATGAGACTGTATACATGCACATGGTGAGGATAAAAGTAAGAGTAGGACAACAGGTAAAACGTGGTGAAGTTATTGGATGGGTAGGCAGCACGGGCGCCAGTACCGGGCCGCATTGCCACTACGAAGTACATATCAATGGTTCGCCTGTAGATCCTGTTTACTTCTTCTTTAATGACCTGAATGCAGAACAATATGACAGAATGCTGAAGATAGCCGCTACGGGTAGTGCAAAAAGTTTTGATTAACCTGCCCGGCGAAATGTGAAGAAAATAGGATTGTAAAAGAGCGATACTTCCTTATTTTTATTATTGAAATTTGGGAAACTTGAAACAAACGTCATTATTTGCCTTTGATGAACCAGCGCAGAAAGCGCCGGCAAAAAAGCCTGTTGTAAAAAAGAAAACAACAGCGCCACCTCCTGTTGCAATAACGCCTGTTGCAGAAAAGAAAAAATCAACCCGGGGAAGAAAAAGCATTAAGGAACTAAGCGAAAAAGTTCACCTTGTTGATATCCCGGAAGATGAAATATTGTACCAGAAAATGTACTACCCTATTGGAGAAGTGGCTGGCTGGTTCAACGTAAATCCTTCACTATTGCGGCTTTGGGAGAATGAATTTGATGTATTAAAGCCAAAGAAGAACGGTAAGGGCGACAGGTTGTTTCGTCCAGAAGATATAAAGAACATTCAGCTGATATACCACCTTACAAGAGAAAAAAAATACACTTTAGAAGGCGCTAAAGATTTTTTTAAGAACAATAAAAAGGCAGAAGAAAGATTTGCCGCTATTGATGCGCTGAAAAAACTAAAAGGCTTTTTGCTTGAGTTAAAAGCAAGTTTGTAGGATCTTCTCTGCGTTCCCTGCTCCTCTGCGTGCAACTACCCTTCTGTATTGGTTTCTGATCTTATAAAAATACTGCTTGACTCCCCTGCAAACTCTACATGATTTGCTTCCAGTATTTTTTTGATACTGAGATTTATTTTCTCCTTCAACTCAAAAAATTCATTGAGTGTAAACGGTGCGGTAAAATATTCAATACTGATAAGCGATGCATTCTTTGACAGCTCTTTTATAAAAACAGAAGATGAATTGATGGTATCGTTGTTTGCCTTGATCAATGCTTTTATTTCTACCAGTAATTTTTCCAGTGTGGCGGAAGACGTGCCGGCAGACAGCTCCAGCTTTATATCCGCTTTTCTTTGTGTACGCATGCTCCAGTTATCAACCGCACTGTCAACCATTTGTTTATTGGGAACGGTGACCAATGTTTTATCAGCAGTGCGTATCCTTGTGCTGCGGAGACCAATACGTTCTACAGTGCCGTTTACTGCATTTACTTTTATTGTATCACCAGTAAAAAATGGTTTATCGAAAAAGATGATAAAAGAAGCGATCAGGTTCTCCAAACTTTCTTTTGCTGCCAGCGCCAATGCGGCACCCACCAAACTTAAACCAGTTAATACATTACCTATTGGTTGATGAAAGCAGGCTTTGATGATAAGTAACAAGCCGCATATTCCTACGATCACTTTTAAAAAGTCACGGAAGAAAACGATCAGCTGGTTATCTCTTGTATCTGCAGTGAGATCAGCCTTGCCTTCCAGTACCACCGCAATAAAATCAATTAAACGAAGTATGAGCCAGATAAAAGAAACGATGATGATGCCAGGGCCTATTCTTGAAAAAATATCCTTAGTACTATGTCCATATACTTCATAATTAAGATCAGAAGGGAAATTCAATTTATCAATGGCAAATACAGCAATGACAATTGCAAGGAACCATTTGAATGGCTCCACTACCATATCAAGAAAACTTTGTTTGTCTAATTTTTTCCAGAATCGCCTTACAACCCTGAAAATGAGTGAAGCAAGATATTGAGAGAGATATCGCTTTACAATAAGTACAAAAAGTATGATGCCTGCAACAACAAGATAACTTCTTACTGTATTATCAAAATAAACCTGGTCTAAAAATTCCATGCTGTAAAATTAGCTATTTGCCATTAACGGAATTGATGAGGAATTGTTCAAGCCCTGCTTCGCTCAGCAAATAGATCTTATTGTTGACTGCTTTTATTTGTATGGCATCGCTGAATTTAGCCGGCAACAGGTAGTCTTTTAAATTCAGCGTGCCGGGTTGGTACTCGTGCAGTAAATTATCAGTAAACCCGTATAGTGTTTTATTAAACACTTCTACATTTTTCCAGTGAGTAAAAGGCAGTTTACTTTTTAAAGCACCGTAACTATCAAAGATGAAAAACCCTTTGGCAGTATCGTACATATTTACAAAACCGCCTTCATCTATTATTTGTGATGGTGATGGAATGGTATCAAATATCAGCCTGCAGTCGACCGTTTCTGAAAGCAGGTCACCATTTTCACCGATCTTTTTCAATTTGGCGTCGCCTTCATCAAATACCCAGATATTGTTATCGTAAGAAGTAGCAATGGCTTTTACATTAAAGATGTTCTGCTTGCGGAGATTGATCACATTTCTTACCATTAAAAAACGGTCGAGTACAACCACGGTAGCAAAGTTTTGATAATACAGTAAGAGCTTTAAAGGATTGGTCACATCTATATAAAATAGCTTGCCATATTTGCGAACATCGTTGAACACTCCAACAGAATCGCCATTACTGTTCAGCTTCTTTAATTGATTGTAATTATTAACGAGGTAAATATTATCAAGATTATCAACGTTAAAATAAGTAATCTCTCCAGGAATATTCTTATTCAATTTAAAAACAGAATCGGCCTGTGAAAAAGAAGCCACCGATACCAGCAGGCCGGTACACAACAAAAGAATTATTTTTTTTACCTGCGTCATTTTTTATAATTCAATAGCGTGGTGGTATTGCCATCAAACACTGCATAGCTATTAAAATTTATCCAGTCGCCTAAATTAATATACCTGCTGGTTTCACTCAATTTAAAATCAATTTGCAAATGCCGGTGACCAAAAATAAAATAGTCAAAGTGTTCTTTTTTCAAGGTCTCTTTGCAATGAGTGATCAGCCATTCTTTTTCCTCTCCTAAAAATTTTTCTTCCATGCTTTTATCCGACTCCCTGCTTTTCCTTGAAAAATAATTGGCAATACCCATGCCTATTGCCGGGGGCAAAATACCAAACAACCATTGTGAAAAAGGGTTACGGAATATTTTTTTCAAAAATTTATACCTATGATCGCCGGGGCCCTGCCCATCACCATGACCCACCTGGAATTTTTTGCCGTTGAATTCAAAGGTGGTTGGTTCAAAATATACCTGCATACCCAACTCTTTCTGAAAATAATCCCGTATCCACATGTCGTGGTTGCCAACAAAAAAATGAAGCTTGATGCCGTTATCAGATAGTTCGGCCAGCTTACCTAATAATCTTACAAAACCTTTGGGAACTACGGTACGGTATTCAAACCAGAAATCGAACATATCACCAACTAAAAAGATCTCCTCTGCATCATGCTTTATGGAATCAAGAAAAGATACAACCATTTTTTCCCTCTGCAGACTGGCAGCAGCATTGGGAGTGCCGAGATGAAAATCGGAAAGAAAGTAAACTTTTTTATTGGGTGCTAAAGTCAAAATATGTTATTTAGATAGAAACCCGCCTACCGGCAGGCAGGCGCTGATTCGACTGATTGACGGATGAGGCAGATTTTCAAAATTATCCGTTTTATCAGTATCAATCCGCTTAATCTGCGTTTCCATTTCTTCACTGATTTATAATGATGTTTCAAAAATAACCAGTTTCGGTTAACTTTTATATTTTGTGCTACAATGGTATTAATATATTCCACTACTGTAACCAACCGTTTGCAATACGCCTGTTCTTTCATTTTTATTGAACAGCTGCAGGAGGATTTTGCCATCACAAATAGTATTGAAGAATTTAGACAGCATAGTGGCGTTAAAATAAATTATTCTGTTAGCCGAATTGCCACTGAAGAGTTTTGGATCTCACCTGCAGTATTGTTGTTCGAAAATGACATACACCCACAAACAATAAACTGTTTTGAAACAAACGGCTACAAGGCATTTTTTAAAACAGATGCTGATCTTTCTTTCGACATTTTTGCTGCTGTATTCTATTTGTTAAGCCGCTACGAAGAACACCTACCCCATGAAAAGGACATGTATGGAAGATACGCTCATGAAAATTCACTGGCGTATAAAGAAGGTTTTCTAAAATTGCCATTAATTAATATTTGGGTAAATGATTTTGCAAAGACGCTCAAATCCAAATGCACGACTTTCAACTCTCAACTCTCAACTTTCAACTTTATTCCCACTTACGACATTGATATCGCCTACTCCTACAAACACAAAGGCCTGCTCCGAAATGTTGGAGGGTTTATAAAATCTCCATCCACAGAAAGAATAAAAGTTTTATCGGGTTCAGAACAAGATCCCTTTGATGCATATGAGTGGATGAACACCTTGCATCAGCAACATACTTTGCAGCCTGTTTATTTTTTTCTTGCTGCCCAAAAAAATGGGTTGTATGATAAAAATATCCTGCCCAATACAACAGCTTTTCAGCATTTAGCAAAACAACATGCGGAAAAATATGAAACAGGTATTCATCCAAGCTGGCAAAGCGGCGACAATTTTTTATTGCTGAAACAGGAGAAAAAACTTCTTGAACAGATCATTGGTAGATCTATCAGCAGATCAAGACAACATTATATCAGGTTTCATTTACCGTCGGGTTATAGAAGATTACTGGAAGCCGGTATCACTGATGATTACTCAATGGGCTATGGGAGTATCAATGGCTTCAGGGCTTCTGTGGCATCATCTTTTTACTGGTACGACCTGGAGAAAGAACAAAGATCACATTTACGCATACATCCATTTTGTTTTATGGAAGCCAATTCTTTTTATGAGCAGCGATATTCTGCCGAACAGGCTTATGAACAAGCAGTTTATTATTTGAATGTTTGCAAACAAGTGGGTGGAACTTTAATAACCATCTGGCACAATCATTTTTTAGGAACTGCCAAAGAATTTACCGGCTGGCGGGAATGTTATGAGAAATTTATTTTGAGCATTTGACTAAACCTATAAGGTTTTAAAAACCTTATAGGTTTTGAAGCATTATACTTCCGGTTCAGCCATAACCTGCTTACTGCTTTTACGAATGCTGTAGTTTACAAGAAATACACCCAGCAGTGTAACGATCGCTCCCCACACAATATTCATATTCAATTTTTCCTTTAGCAAGAAACCAGCAACCACCATTGCTACCAAAGGATTGATATAAGCATATAAAGAAAATAATGCCGGTGGTAATGTTTTCATTGAATACACAAAGGCTGCATAAGTAATAAGAGAACCTGCAACAACAAGATATCCAACAGCAGCCCAACCGGTATTCGAAATTTCGTTCAATGCTAAATGTTTACCAGAGGCAAACGCTATCAAATACAACAATCCTGAGCTGATGAGCATTTGCCAACCGATAGAAAAATAAGGATCGATCTTACTTGTATTTTTTGCAATGATGATAGAACCGATACTCCAGGTAAGCATAGCAGCAAAGGACAAGAATACACCCAGGAAAAAACCTTCCGGTCTTACGCCATGAAAAGCATTTTCATAAAACACAATGAATATACCGCCGATGCCAAGCAGCAAGCCTACAAACGTAAGAGCCGAAACATCCCTGTTCTTAAAAAATATCATTTCGATCAGCACAACACTCAAAGGATACAAAGCACCGATCAAACAACTTAAGCCGGTAGGAATATAATCAAGGCTCCAGGTACTAAGTCCATTAGCACCAACAAACATCAGCAGCGACAATATCAACAGAAAACCAAATTGCTTAAGTGTAGGCCATCTCATTTTTTTATACAGCATAAAGAAGAGCACGAAACTCAACCCGGCCAAAAACTGCCGTATGGCTGCCATTTGAAAAGCAGGTATTTGCGACACACCAATCTTACTGGCTACCCATGTGGTGCCCCACACGATGCTGGTGGTGCATAGTGCAATGTAACCGCCTGTCCTGTTACTTTTATTTGTCAAGAAGAGTTGCTATACTTAATGTTTAAAATGCCTCATCCCCGTTATTACCATTGCTAAATTGTTATCCTTACAATATTGAATAGAATCATTGTCACGGATAGAACCGCCCGGTTGTATAAATGAAGTGATACCTGCTGCATGTGCGATCTTTACGCAATCATCAAAAGGAAAAAATGCATCACTTGCTAATACAGCATCTTTCAAATCGAAATTGAATTGCTTTGCTTTTTCGATCGACTGGCGCAACGAATCGATCCTTGATGTTTGTCCGCAGCCCTTACCAACGAGTTGCTTATTTTTTACCAAAGCAATTGCATTACTCTTTAAATGCTTGCAGATAAGATTGGCAAACGTTAGATCCTCTTTTTCTGCAGCAGTTGTTTCTCTTCCACCTGCTTCTTTCCATTCTGTAAAGTTGCCTTCGTCAATACCCTGTATCAATACACCATTTAAAACAGACTTGTATTGCTCTTTTAGTTTCGGTTGTGCTTTCAATTGAAGCAGTATCCTGTTCTTCTTTGATCTTAAAATTGCCAATGCATCTTCATCAAATGATGGCGCTATCAATACCTCAAAAAATATTTCATTGATGGCATCTGCTGTGGCTTTATCAATGGTGCCGTTGCAAACCAATACACCACCAAACGCACTTTCATTATCGCCTGCCAGCGCTGCATCCCAACTTTCTTTTACAGAACTTCTTTGCGCCACGCCACAAACATTGGTGTGTTTGATGATGGCGAAAGTGGTGACAGTAAATTCTTTTATCAATTGCATGGCTGCATCCACATCCACAAGGTTGTTGTACGATAATTCTTTTCCATTAAGCTGGTTAAATAGTCTATTCAGATCACCATAAAAAACACCAGCCTGGTGAGGGTTTTCACCGTACCGCATCGGTTTTGGATTGGTTACAGATTCAAAAAAATACAAAGCATCGGAAGTTCGCTGACCTGCCGGCACATTGAAATATTTAGCAATGGCCACATCATAATGTGCCACCACTTCAAATGCTTTTGCTGCAAATGCCTTTCTTTGATCTAATGTAGTTTCACCCTGTTGTTCAGCTAATGTTTGCTCCAGCAACTGGTAATCTTTTTTTGCGGCCACCACCATTACATCTTTAAAATTCTTTGCAGCACCACGTATCATACTTGGGCCGCCGATATCGATCTTTTCAATAATAGCCGCTTCTTCATTGGTGGATGCAACTGTTTCTTCAAAAGGATAGAGGTCAACGATCACCAGGTCAATTTCAGGAATATGATATTGCTCCATCTCCGCTACATGCTGTTCGTCATCTCTTTTTCCAAGGATACCACCGAACACAGATGGATGCAGTGTTTTAACACGACCACCTAAAATAGAGGGATAAGTTGTCAATGATTCAACAGGAACGCAGGGCACTTCCAGGTCTTCAATAAATTTTTGGGTGCCGCCGGTAGAGTAAATGGTTACACCCAACTGGTGAAGCAATTGCACAATATTTTCCAGCCCATCTTTGTAAAAAACAGAGATGAGTGCCGATTTCATTTTCTTGTTCATGTCAGGAGAAGATTTTTTGGTACCAGCCTTAGTACTTCGTGGCGTCATCGTTGCGTCGCAATCCTTTCATCTTTTTAATATCAATGAAACTTTTTTTGAGCACAACTAAAGGTCAGCCACAAACGCACCTTGTTCCGGGATTGAATGATATTGCAAATGTAATTTATCGCAGTCTTGCTTCCATTTTTCAATTTTCCACAAACTGTTAGATGCGTCAAAAATAAATTTGTTACAGTTGAAAGTATTTACCAATTGAGAAATATAAATCTTAGGGCTTTTAGAGATAACAATATAATCAACATCCATTTTATGCTGCGTTTCAAACACAGCATTTTCATCCACTACTACAATTTTTTTATTACCGAATTGATAAAATCCATTTTTGTCAAAACAGGTGGTCATACTATCCACTTTTTTATTTAGTTGTAATGCAATGCGCCCGGGTTTCAGGTGAAAGTTCTGCAGTAAACCATCCTGTAATAAAATACTGTCGCCAACAAACCGATAATTATTGCCCTCTACAAAGTCAATAGCCTGGTGCTGTGGTACATTATAAACAATGAATTTTTGCTGGCTTTTTACCTGCCAGCCAATAATAGCATGGCTCAAAACAAAGCCGGTACAAAAAGCCACACTCCATTGCAACAACCTTCTATTCTTGCTGATCAGCCATGCTGCAATACAGATCACTGCTGCATACAGTAGCCATGTAGTTAAAACATTCGCCGGAATTTTATCCCAAACCGCAAAAGGCAATTCGTTCACCCATAAAACAATTTTATTCATCAGTCCCAACAGCCAACCTGTTATTTTTCCAGCGTATAAACTAACAACAGGTATCCATGAAAAAATAACCAGCAATATTTCGGCGTAAAGAATAACAGTTGACAGCGGAACAGCAATGAGATTAGTGATCAAAAACAAAACAGCAAACTGGTGGAAATAATAAATACAAACAGGAAAGGTGAGAACTTGTGCAGCAGTAGTTAATGCAGCAGCTTTCCAAATCATATCTAAGTATTTATTTTTTATATAAAGTGAATTATAGATCGGCTTTTGAAAAGCAACAATACCAACCACTGCCAAATAACTTAACTGAAAACCTACATCCCATAAATAATAAGGATTGTAACACAGCATTACAAAAGCAGAAGCCGCCAGTGAACTGTAAATGGAGGCTTCTCTTTTTAAAAGCATTTTACCTGCTGTGATAAAAGTAAACATCACTGCAGAACGGATAACAGAAGCAGAACCACCAGTGAGCAAAGAGAAAAGCCAAAGACAGATCAATATCAAAATGGCCTGTGTTGTTTTTGATCTTTTTATTACCGGCACTCTTCCAAAGAGCCAGAGCAACATTCCATATATCAATCCTAAGTGCATACCGGAGATAGCGATGATGTGCACCACACCTGTATTGCTATATGCTTGTACCAGGTCTTTGTCTAAATCGTTTGTGTAACCAATCAGTAATGCTTCTGCAATACCTAGTTCATCCCGATGACTACCTGGATCGCCATTATTGATATTAGTTTGCAGGGCAGATAAAATTTTCGCTCTTGTGGTAAACATGAATTGCCAGAATGGGTTAACATTGCTGCTTTTTAATTTTACCCAATCGCCTGTTTTTAAAAACACATTGTGAAAGGTTTGCTGGAATGCAGCGTAGCGCTGGTAATTAAAAGCGCCGGGGTTGCCGGAGTTTTTAATAGCGATCAGTTTTTTATTGATGAGTACCTTATCACCATAAGCAAGATCTGGAGCAACAGAATCTTTTGAAAAGTATAATAACAGTTTCCCTTTTCCATTAACTGCAGAATCATTTCTTACCAGTTGTTCAATGTATGCATCAGCTTTATATGATTTTGTTTTTTCTACCAAGGGTTCTTTGATGGTGGCTATAATAAGATCACCTTCCTTATAAGAATTGCCATACCAGTTATCAGTATGCCGTACATCCTTGTTCCATGTCACCAGCATAGCGGTTATCAAAACAACCGACTGCAATAACGATCCCTGTAAAAACTGCAGCCGGAATTTTTTTGCCAACGACAAAAATGAAAATGCAATGAATACAATACTGAAACAGGCCAGGCTCGTGACGATAAATAAAATGGAAACTTGCAAATACCATTGCAATAAGATACCGGCAATTAACGGGATGACCAGGCGCACAAATGGCGCTGTCTTCCACAAGGGAATGTTTAAGGGTTTCATAACCCTAATTTACAATAAAGCCGTAGCAGGGAAGGAGGAAAAAACCCAAAATATAAGGGAAGAATCCGCAAGCTTAAAGAATGTAATTCAGCCGCAGATTCGCAGATGAAATATGAGCAGATCTGCGAATCTGCGGCCACTCTTATTTACTCAGGTGCATACTTCTCTCTTTATACAATTGCCTGAAGTAAGGATCTCTCAGGTCTTTGATAAAACGTATCGCTTCACCGGTGCTTTTCATTTCTGGTCCGAGCTCTTTATTTACACCGGGGAATTTATTAAAAGAGAAAACAGGTTCTTTAATTGCAAAGCCGGTAAGCTTTTTTTCAAATGTAAAGTCCTTTAATTTACTTACACCTAACATTACTTTGGTAGCAATATTGAGATAAGGTATTTGATATGCTTTTGCAATAAAGGGTGTTGTTCTTGATGCTCTTGGGTTAGCTTCTATCACATACACATTACCATCTTTAATGGCGAACTGGATATTGATGAGCCCTTTGATATTTAAAGCCCTTCCTATCTTCTCTGCATATTCTTCCATTGTATGTACTACCAATGGTGTGAGATTGAATTGAGGTAAAACTGCATTGCTGTCACCACTGTGAATACCTGCTGGTTCAATATGCTCCATCACACCCATCACATGAAATTCGTCTCCATCAAAAATGGCATCGATCTCTGCTTCCTGGCAACGGTCAAGAAAATGATCGATCAAAATTTTATTCCCGGGTAAATGTTTTAATAAACTCAACACACCTTTTTCCAGTTCTTCATCATTGATCACAATACGCATTCTTTGTCCGCCCAAAACATAACTCGGACGAACCAACACCGGATAGCCAACCTTATGCGCCACTTCAACAGCTTCATCTGTCGTGTATGCAGTGCCGTAATTTGGGTAAGGAATACCAAGGTCTTTGAGCATATCGCTAAAGCGTCCACGGTCTTCTGCAATATCCATATTATCATAAGAGGTACCGATGATCTTTATTCCTTTGGCGTGTAATTTTTTTGCAAGCTTCAGTGCTGTTTGTCCGCCTAACTGAACGATCACACCTTCAGGTTTTTCATGTTCAATTATTTCCCAGAGATGTTCCCAGAATACGGGTTCAAAATATAATTTATCAGCTATATCAAAATCTGTTGAAACTGTTTCAGGATTACAATTCACCATAATGGCTTCGTAACCTGCTTCTTTTATCGCCAGCAAACCATGTACACAGCAATAATCAAATTCAATACCCTGGCCGATCCTGTTGGGGCCGCTACCCAATACAACGATCTTCTTTTTATCGGAAACTTTGCTTTCGTTTGAGAGTAGTTTTTTTGAACCGTTATTACTTTGTTCAAACGTGCTGTAGAAATATGGTGTTTTTGCCTCAAACTCTGCCGCACAGGTATCTACCATTTTAAATACCCTCGTCAGTCCCATCGTCTTTCTTCTTTCATACAGCACTTCTGCATTCTCTTCTTTCATTATCCTTACGATCTGTTCATCACTAAAACCAAGATCCTTTGCTTCTTTTAGTAATTCGTCAGGCAATGTTTTAAGATCGTATTTGGATATTTCCTTTTCGCAATTACAGATGTTTTGTATTTGATAAATAAACCAACGGTCAATGCCGGTGCTTTCGCAGATACGCTTTACACTTATTCCTGCCATCAACGCATCCTTTATACGAAAGATGCGATCCCATTTTGGTATTTTAATATACTCCAGTAATTCCTCTGCTTTCATCAGGCTTTGCCCATAATAACCTAAACCAACCGCTTCATTCTCCAAACTCTGACAGGCTTTTTGAACAGCTTCTGCAAAACTTCTTCCTATACCCATCACTTCACCCACGCTCTTCATTTGAAAACCAAGTGTATCATTAGCGCCTTTGAATTTATCAAAGTTCCATCTCGGCATTTTTACAATTACATAATCAAGTGCCGGTTCAAAATATGCTGAGGTGCTTTGTGTGATCTGGTTCTTTAATTCATCGAGGTTATAACCAATAGCAAGCTTGGCAGCAATTTTTGCAATGGGATAACCTGTTGCTTTACTTGCCAAAGCAGAAGAGCGGCTAACCCTTGGGTTTATTTCTACTACGATCAGGTCTTCTGTTTCAGGGTGCAGGGCAAACTGCACATTGCATCCACCAGCGAAATTGCCAAGATTACGCATCATGTTAATGGCAGTGTTACGCATTTTTTGAAATGCGGTATCACTTAGTGTCATTGCAGGCGCTACAGTTATACTATCGCCGGTGTGTACACCCATTGGGTCAAAATTCTCTACCGTACAAATGATGGCAACATTGTCTGCATTATCTCTTAGTAATTCCAGTTCATATTCTTTCCAGCCAAGCACTGCTTTCTCTACCAGCACCTCATGTATCGGGCTTGCTGTTAACGCTCTATTTAATGCTTCATCCAGTTCTTCTTTTTTAAATACAATACCACCGCCT
>JADMIO010828337.1_pt1 | contig 16909 bp, 17 predicted proteins | sample 8958161 | NCBI WGS metagenome assembly JADMIO01 (sample SAMN16585339, study PRJNA669376) | soil metagenome | isolation source: Crop rotation soil | place: USA: Cullars Rotation, Alabama | collected 2011
CTTTCCCGAACCGCTTGGGCGCTCGTGCTTTGCAGCGCACTTTTTTGCATGTTTCACCAAGCGGCCGCGATCCGATCTGAGGCGCGGGGAACGACGCGATCGTCGACTGTAGTGTGCAAGGCATGGTCGTGACAAGACAGAGCAACATGTCCGTTGATGGCGGCAGCGAAGTGCACTACCGTATTGACCTTGCATTTGTGGATGTTATGCATGCGCGGATCGAAGCGAAGCTCGCATGGATTCCGGTTGCTCGCAGCGATAGCGGTCGTGGCGACGCTGGCTGCATGGGTCTTTTTGTTTCGACTTTACGAAGACAATTTCGGTTCCGCGCTGTCGGGGAATCAGGCGGCGTGGGCTGCTTTCGGCCAGTACGTTGGAGGCCTTCTCACTCCGATACTCGGGACGTTTACGCTGCTTGGCGTGCTCTACATCGCTCACCTGCAGCGGGACGTCGTCGCCGAGACGCGCCGAAGCCGGAGAAGCCAAAGGCGGTCCGATCGGCGCCGGAATTTCGAGCGCGTCTTTTTTCGCATGCTCGATACGATCGATGCGCGCTTCGCGCAGAGCGCGATCAAGTTCAGGGCCGGCGAATTGCGGCAGCCCGGGCCGGACGCGAGTGTTCGCCGGCAGCCACCGGAAGAGGACGGCGAAGGCGAGATAAAGGGTCCGAAGGCATTCGCGCAGTTCATGAAAATATTCGGCGCACGCGCTCTGTTGCCCATCCGGCGCGGCGACTATCCGGGGCGCGAGCCTAATGTGGTGCTGCGGGCAAAAGCGCGCGAGCTCATTGCCGAATACGATCACGTGGTGGGCCCGCCGTTGCGCTTGATGTGCGACCTGTTGATCTTTCTCGATGACTTCGATACCCGTTATTGCCGCCCCCGCGAAACGGCGGGTGTACGACCGGCCGGGGATCAGCTGCGGCGACCCCAGTTTTATGCGCGGCTGGCGATGAATGCCCGCACCCGTTACGAGCTGAAGGTCTTTGCGATGTATATCGGCAGCGACCTGGCTTCCGCGGAAGTCGTGCGGATCGCCCACGCCTATGGAATCTTCGAGATCATCGAGCCGACCTGGTGGGGCCGCGAGGCGTTTTTGAACGACTGATTCGCCCGGATGGCCGGTAGAGCGGCCGCGCGCCCCCGCCGACGCCTAATGATTCGATCCCGCGTCGGCTCCACAATTTGTATCATTCAACGACCGAATGTATGCTGACGCCAGTCGGTTGGCCTCGGGCCTGCGCTTTATAAAAAGGACGCCAGTTTTGTTCGCTGCCGGTCGACCGGGTGGTCGCAATTCACTATCAGAGAAGGAGGATTCGATGCCTTACCGTACCCGTATTGCAGCGGCGATCATTGCGTTGTTCTCCGCCGGAGTCGCGACCGCCGCGCCGCCAAAGGTCGTCGCGGGTCCCAACTCCGATCCGCAGTGCTTCGCGCCCTGGGCCAGCAACACCAAGCTGTTCCAGTATCCGGCGAAGAAAGGGCCGTACCGGATCGCGCTGGCCAACGGATACATAGCCAACACCTGGCGCATTCAGATGATCAAGACGGCCAAGGCGTACGCCGCGCAGCCCGCCGTGGCCGCGAAGCTCAAGGAGTTCAAGGTCGTCTCCACCGGTGAAGACGTCGCGGCGCAGATCGCGGCGATCAACAACTTCATCGATTCTGGCTACGATGCGATCGTCGTGAACGCGCAGAATCCCGCCGCGTTCAAGCCGGTGATCAAGCGCGCCAATGATGCCGGCGTCGTGCTGGTGGCGTTCGACAACATCCTCGACACCGAGGAGGCGATCAACGTCAACGTCGACCAGAAGGGCCTCGGCAAGTACTGGGCCGAATGGCTGGTGAAGAACGTTCCGAACGGCGGCAAGGTGCTCGAGGTGCGAGGCGTGTCCGGAACCTCGGTCGATCGCGACCGGCACGAAGGCATCCAGGAGGTGTTCAAGGCCTCGGGCAAGAAGTGGGACACGGTCGAGGTCATCGGCAAGTGGGACGATCCTACGGCGCAGAAGGTGACCGCCGACGCGATCGCCGTGCACAAGAAGTTCGACGGCATCACCGCGCAGGGTGGCGACACCGGCGTCGTGCAGGCGATGATCGACGCCAAGCACCCGTTCGTGCCGTTCGGCGGCGAGACCGAGAATGGCTTCCGCAAATTCTGCGGCAAGTACGGGGCGCAGGGCCTCAAGTGCTCGTCGGCGGGGACGGGCCCGGCGCAGGTGGCGGTGGCGATAAAGACGGCGATCGCGGCGCTCGAAGGAAAGGTCGTGCCGCAGTCGGTCAAGCTGCCGCTCGCGAAGGCCGAGTATCCGAACATGAAGGAGGGTACCGACTACTACCCGGCGCAGAGCGACAATTTCTTCGTCGGCAATTCGTTCCCGACCTGCGGCATCAATTTCACCGCGCAGGAAATCATGGGGCAGAGCGAAGCGAACGTGAAGTGAGCATAAACGCGGGGGCGCGGGTCGAAAGCCTCGCGCCCCCGCGCTAAGGCATGCCCCTGTTCGTCATGCAAGGCGTCTCCAAGCGCTACGGCGGCGTGCGCGCGCTGCAGGACGCGCAATTGGCGATCGAAGCCGGACGCATCCATGCCGTGCTCGGCGAGAACGGGGCAGGGAAGTCGACGCTGATCAAGATCATGGCCGGCGTCGTGGCACCCGACGAGGGCCGGATGCTGCTCGACGGCCAACCGGTCGCGTTCACCTCGCCGGCCGCAGCGAACGACGCGGGCATTGCCTGCATCTTCCAGGAGTTGTCGCTGATTCCCGATCTGTCGGTGGCCGACAATATCGCGATCAGCAATCCGCCGCGCCGCTTCGGCCTGATCGACCGCCGTGCGCAGCGCCGCATGGCCGAGGAGGCGCTCTCGCGCGCGGGTGCCGACAACATCCATCCATCGGCGCTGGTGAAGGACCTGCCGCTGTCGCGGCGGCAGATGGTGGAAATCGCCAAGGCGCTTGCCCGCAAGCCTCGCATCCTGATCCTCGACGAAGCCACCTCCGCGCTGACTGCCGCCGACGTGACCAAGGTCTATGGGGTTCTGAAGCGGCTGCGCGGGGAAGGGCTCGCTCTCGTCTACATTTCGCACCGGATGCACGAGATCACCGAACTCGCCGATGAGTGCACGGTATTCTGCAACGGCCGCAGCGTCGCGAGCTTCGCGGCGGGCACGAAGACCGACAACGAAATCGTCGAGCTGATGATAGGACGCGAATACAACGCCGCGTTTCCGCCGCGGACAGCGCGGACGGCGAGCGATGCGGCCCCGCTGCTCGAAGTGCGCCACCTCGGCTGGACCGATCGCTTGACCGATATCTCGCTTCGACTGTCCGCCGGCGAAGTCATCGGCCTCGGCGGACTCGACGGACAGGGGCAGCGGGAATTGTTGCTGGCGCTGTTCGGCGTGCTGCTAGGCACGACGGGCGAGGTGCTGATTGACGGCCGGCCGGTCGCAATCACCGGTCCCCATGTCGCGAAGGGCAGGGAAATCGGCATGGCGCTGATACCCGAGGATCGCAAAACCGAGGGCTTGATGTTGCCGATGTCGGTGCGCGATAACCTGTCCTTCGCCGCGCTCGATACGTTGTCGGGCTGGGGCGTCATCGACAAGGCGGCCGAGCGCGACGCGGTTGCGCGCATCGTTCGCCTGCTGGGGGTGAGGACCGACGGCACCGACTTGCCGGCCGGGTCGCTCTCCGGCGGCAACCAGCAGAAGCTGGTCATCGGGAAGTGGTTGATGATGACGCCGCGCATCCTGTTGTTGAACGACCCGACGCGGGGTATCGACGTCGGCACCAAGCAGGAGATGTATCACCTGCTGCGCCAGCTGGCCGACGCCGGAGCGGCGATCCTCTTCTACTCGACCGACTACGATGAGCTCGTCGGCTGCTGCGATCGCGTGCTCGTGATGTACGACGGCGCGATCAGGCGCGAGCTGATCGGCACCGAGATCACCGAGCGCGCGCTGGTCAGCAGCGCCTTGAATATCGGCCCCGAAGCTCGGAAGTCCGGCACCCCGCAGGCGTTATCGTGAACGGCGACTGGTCGTACTGGCTGCGGGAGCACAAGGGGACGCTGCTTGCTTTCGCGGGCTTTGTCGTGATGTTCACGATCTACGCGGCCAATCATCCGATGGGCCTCAATGCCAACGTCGCGACGACGGCGGCCAACAAGGGTGTGCTGCTGGCGATCGTTGCGATGGCGCAAACGCTGGTCGTGCTGACGTCGGGCATCGACCTGTCGGTGGGCATGGTGATGGTGCTCGCCAATTGCCTGGCCTCGAGCATCGCCGTCGGCTCGCCGCTGGCGACGGGTCTCGGTGTCGCCGGCGTGCTGCTCACCGGTTGTGTCTGCGGTGCGATCAACGGACTCATCGTCATCTACGGACGGCTGCAGCCCATCGTCACGACGATCGCCACCGGCGCGGTGTACTACGGCATTGCGCTTGCGTTGAGACCGGTGCCCGGCGGCGACGTGAACGCCGCGCTCGCCGATGCGCTGACCGGCCAGTTGCCCGGCGGCGTGCCGGCGAGTCTCGCGGTGCTTTTGATCCTGGTAGCGGTCGTCTGGCTGCCCTTCCGGCGGTCGGCGATCGGCCGCGCCGCCTACGCGCTGGGATCATCCGAGATCGCCGCCTACATGTCGGGGGTGCCGATCCGCCGGGCGAAGTTCGTCGCCTACACGCTTTCGGGTCTCCTCGCATCGATGGCGGGGTTGTTCCTCACGTTCATCACCTATACCGGCGAGGCCTCCGCGGCCAACGGCGGCGCCTACACGCTTTATTCGATCGCCGCCGTCGTGCTGGGCGGCGTGTCGCTGTTCGGCGGTTCGGGCAGCGCGATCGGCGCGATATTCGGCGCGCTGATGTTCCGCACGATCGGCGATCTGCTCTTCGTGTTCAACGTGGAACCCTTGTGGCAGCCGCTCTTCCAGGGCTTGGTCCTCCTCGCGGCCGTCTGTCTGGGATCGGTGCGCTTGCTGCGCATACGCAACCGGCTCGACTTGTATGGCTGACGCGCCTGCGCCTGCGAGCCGGACTGGCGCGGTCGGCAACGTCCTGGGGAAAATTCGCCGGCGCATCGATCCCGCGATCGCGTGGGCGTTCGGGTGCATCGTGCTCGTGTTGCTGATCGGCAGCCTGTATTCGAGCAGCTTCCTGTCGCCGGAATATCTGCTGCAGCAGCTGAAGGTCGCGTCGTTCCTCGGCGTCATCGCCACCGGAGCGATGATCGTCATCCTGCTCGGGCAGATCGACCTTTCGGTGCCGTGGGTCGTCGCCGTCGGCGGGATGATGGCGACGGCGGCGACCGGATGGGGGCCTGTCGGCGAGATCCTGGCGATTCCGGTCGGCATCGGTTGCGGCATCGCGCTGGGTCTGGTCAGCGGCGCCGGTGTGGCATTTCTCCGCATTCCCTCGATGGTGGTCACGCTGGCGGTGAACGCCGTCGCGCAAGGCCTGATGGTCGTGCATACCGGCGGCTTTTCGCCACAGGATGCATCGTCGCCGGCCATGCGCGTCATCGCCACCGGCCAGAGTCTGCTGGGCATTCCGAATGCACTGCTCGTCTGGACGGCGGTGGGGATCGCGGCGGTGTTCCTGCTGACCCGGACGACTTTCGGCCGCACCGTCTATGCGATCGGCAATCGCGAGCGCGCGGCTTATCTCTCCGGTGCGCGCACCCGTCTTGTCGTGATGGCCGCGTTCGCACTCTCCGGCGCGCTGTCCGCCTTCGGCGGCGTGCTGCTCGCCGGTTATGCCAGCAAGGCCGCGCAGGCGATGGGCGACCCCTACCTGTTGCCGGCGATCGCCGCAGTCGTGCTCGGCGGCACGTCGATCCTCGGCGGCCGCGGCAGCTACCTGGGGACGGTGGCGGGCGTAATCCTGATCACGCTATTGCAGTCGATCCTTTCGGTGATGCAAATGGAGGAATTCGGCCGGCACGTCACTTACGGGGTGGTGATTATCGCGATGCTGTTGATCTACGGCCGCGGCAAACGGTACTCGGACTAGGCGACACCTCTTATTCGGACGGAGCAAGCGCATGGGCCTCGAACTCACTTCCAGCTTCGAAATCATCGATCCTGGCTTTCGCAGGCTGGCGCTTCCGTACGTGCATGTCGAGAAGCTGTACACCGGTTGCCGGTGGGCGGAGGGGCCGGCGTGGTTCGCGGCAGGACGTTATTTGGTGTGGTCCGACATTCCGAACGATCGCGTGCTCCGCTGGGACGAGACCGATGGATCGGTGTCCGCGTTCCGACAGCCGTCGATGAACAGCAATGGTCACACGGTCGACCTCCAGGGACGCTTGATTTCATGCGAGCACCTGAGCCGATGCGTGTCGCGCACCGAGTTCGACGGCAAGCGCACGGTGCTGGCCGACCGCTTCGACGGCAAGCGTCTGAATTCGCCCAACGACGTCGTCGTCAAGATCGACGGCAGCATCTGGTTCACCGATCCCAGCTACGGCATCGACTCGGACTATGAAGGTGATGCAGCGCTCAGCGAGATCGGCTCGAACAACGTCTATCGAATCGACCCGCGCGACGGTCGCGTCGCGGTCGTGGCATCGGACTTCGTCCAGCCCAACGGTCTCGCGTTCTCGCCCGACGAATCGCTGCTCTACATCGCCGACACCGGCCTCACGCACAGGGCGGACGGGCCGCATCATGTGCGGCGCTTCAAGGTTTCGCCCGACGGCCGCTCGATCACGGGCGGCGAGGTATTCGCCACGTGCCCCTTGGGCTTGTACGACGGGTTTCGCGTCGATGTGCATGGCAACCTGTGGTTGTCGGCCGGCGACGGCGTGCACTGCGTCACTAGCGGCGGCACGCTACTGGGCAAGATCCTGATTCCGGAATCCGTGGCCAACGTTTGCTTCGGCGGTCCTAAGCTCAATCGCCTTTTCATCTGCGGAACGACGTCGCTTTATTCGGTCTTCCTGAACACCTCCGCGGCGCCCCGCGGCGCCTGACGGGACAGGGAACGGTTCGACACCGATGGCGATGAACGACGTTTATGCGCCGGTCGAGCCGCCACGTGCGACGATAGACGAGCTCGACGGCCCGACGCTGCTCGAATTCGGCACACCGTGGTGCGGCCATTGCCGGGCGGCGCAGCCGCGGGTGGCGGCTGCGCTGGCCAACCACCCCGCCGTGCGACACATCAAGATCGCCGACGGCAGCGGCCGGCCGCTCGGCCGCTCGTTCAGGGTGAGGCTCTGGCCGACGCTGATCTTCCTGCGCGACGGCAAGGAGATCGCACGCCTGGTGCGACCCGCCGATGCTGACGAAATCGGTCGAGCGCTGCAGCAGATCGACGCGCGATAGCATCGCGCGCGGCCTTGGCATATGATCGCGATCGCTCGGTCGGAGCGGGTGACGTCCGGTCGAAAGAAAAGACCGGACGCGGGCTCATTCTCAGAAACAGCGAGGGTTCGAATGTCGACAGGACGCCAGATGGCGCGGCTTGCAATGGGCATCCTTGCCTGCACCGTGTTTACAGGCCCGGCGATCGCGCAGGACAGCGGCAGCGCGCACAGCTTCCTCACGCCAACCGACATCAAGTGGGGCGACGCGCCGCCGACTCTTCCCAAGGGCGCGAAAATCGCCGTGCTCCACGGCGATCCCGGCAAGGCCGGACCCTTCGTGCTGAGGATGCTGGTGCCTGCCGGGGGCTACAGGGTTGCGCCGCACTGGCACTCGCAGGACGAGCAACTGACAGTGATCTCGGGAATGCTCTACATCGGTCTGGGCGACAAGTTCAGCAAGCGCGCTGCGCGCGCGCTGCCGCGCGGCGGCTTCCATTTCCTGCCGGGCAAGGAGCATCACTTCGCGTTCACGACCGGCCGCACGATCGTTCAGATCAACGGCAACGGGCCATTCGACATCAACTACGTCAACCCCGACGACGACCCGCAAAAGGCGAAGATGTAGCGTCCGCGAAAGGTCAGCGCGTCCCTGCCGCCTGCGTGCGGCGAAGCCGCAAAGCAACGACGCGGCCGATCGCCATCAGGAGGTCACACGCCTGCCGCGGGTGCGCGTCCGCATATCGCAGGAAGGCGTCGTAGTCCAGACGATACAGTTCGCTGTCGGCGGCCGAACAGACTTTGGCCGACCGGGGCCGGCCGTCGAAAAACGAAAGCTCGCCGACGACGGATCCAGGATGCACGTTCGCGAGAGTTCCCATGCTCTGGCCGCTGATCACCGACGTCACTTCCAGCAGCCCGGACGATACGAAGTAAATCACCCGCTCGGACGCATCCTCATGGATCAGCACCTTGCCGCGCGCGACATGCAGAGACTTCGCATGCGAAAAAAACGCTTCCCAGTCGGCCGCCTGCCACTGCGGCACCACCAGTAGCTGGCGGTCGGGGCGCTCCTCGGCGGCGGCATGAAGAAACGCCGCGATTCCGGCCGCAGGCACTGCCATTTATCGTCCTCCGTCGGCGAATCCGGGTCGCGCCAGTGCAAGAGCCAGGATGTTCGATGGCGCTACACGATACGCCCGCACCGAAGGCTGGACAAGGCGCCCGCTCCGGGCTCGGGGCGAGAGCATTGATCACGATTTTCGAGGCGGCCATGGCGCGGCAGATCGGAGCGGCGATCGTCGCAGTCGACCACGACCTCGATCCCGCGCTGGTCACATTGATGGTGGCGATAGGCATTCGCTGTCTTTTCTCACGCTGCCGCTAGGGCGGCCGTTCCTCAAGATCGTCGCCGCGTCAGGACTCGCGCGGATGCTTTGGGGCGCAAGAGTTGCCTTCGGCTTCGCGGTACGGTGTCGACGCGTTTTACAACCGCGCGCGTTTGGCAGGCCATAAACGATACAAGGACATGATTTAATAAGCTAATTGTTGCTTGCGCGCTTCTTGCTTGCCGTCCGATCGCGAGCAGAACGGATCCGGTCGAGAAATGCACCAGAACTCGCGACCATCGCACCGGACTGACGCTGCGCGAATCGGGAGGAAGCATGCGCATCAAAAACGTCGTTACGGCACTCTTGCTGTTGGGTCTGCCCGCGCTGGGTTTCGCGGATACCACCAATCTGGACGTGACCAACCTTGATTCGGTCGGGCAGTTGCCCGAGCCCGAGACGCTCGCGCTGCTGGCGATCGGAGCGGTAGGCTGGGCGATCGCGCGCTGGGCGAAGCGCAAGTAATCTCCGCGGCATCCTGACGAAGCGGCATCGCTCGGCGAGGGGTGCCGCGTTCGTTTGTGTTTCGGCGGCCGTGAGGTGCCTGGGTGAACTCCGTGCGGTCCGGAACCGCCGACCGGGTCGAGGTCTCCGTCAGAACAGGTGGTTTTTGTCGATGATCACCATTGCCGACAGGCAATGGCCCGAGGCGTCGACCCGGGTCAGCGGATCGTAGATGCCGGCGAGGAACGCTCCCGAGTATCCGGCCATTCGCGGCGCACGAAGATAGGCGTCGCCGCCTAGTGCCAGCCCTTGCTGCCCGGGTTGGATCTGAAGTTTGTCGAGCTTGTTGACCTCGTTCGACAGCCACGCGCGCAGCGCGCGTGAGCGATCGGTATCGATCTCCCCGGCCTGCTGCAGCGTCGCCGCAATCGCACCGATGCCCTCCATCGCAGCGCAGTTGTTGGCATCGGCAGCGAAGCCACGCTGATACCTGGCAACAAAGCTGTCCGCCAGTTGACGCAGATAAGCCAGGAATTTGGCATCCTTCGTCGTCTTGTAGCGCTGGGCCGCCGCCATCGCCCCCCAGCCGAGAAAATTCACACTGGGCTTTTCCGAGTAGCGGCGTAGCAACGAGTCATCCAGGTCCGCCAGGGCTTTGGTCGACCGCAAGTCGTCCTGGTTCAAATCCCCGTAAACGGCGAGTGCGAGCCACGCCTCGCCATTGTAGTAGTCCGAATCGTCTATCGACGTTGGATCCTGCCGGAAGCCCCCGCCGGGAATACGCAGACCGAGCAGTCCTTCCCGCCATGCGGCGCGCAATCCGGCAAAGCTTTGATCTCCCGACGCGTGCGAATAAACGACTTCGGTCAGCAGAGCCAGCGCAACGGTGCCGGCCAGCGCTTTGTCATAGCTGCCGTCCGGGCTGACGACCTTGCCGTTTCCCGCGGGCTGATAAAGGAGACCGAAGCGGCCCAGCGCACTCTTGAGTCGCCAGCGGCCTGCGGGCACGGAAAGGACGTGCGTCGCCTCGACGAGCTGTTGCAACTTTCGTTTGCCGATCGGAAGCGAGAGCCTGCCGAACGCAGATAATGTGCGCCGCAGGCGATCGACCACCTTGGCGTCGCCGGTGTAAGCGAAATAATTGGCCAGCGCGGCCGACGAGGACGCCTGGCGGATCAGGTTCGATGGTGAAACGAGATCGGGCTCGAGGGCCTTGTCGGCCAGAAAGCTGAAGCCGTACGGGATGAAATCCGCCGCCTGCGAAGACGCCACCCAGCCATCGACGGTCAGACGCATGATCGCCGGAATGTCGGCGGCTGTCGCCGCGGGCGGCTGCCATGCCGCCGCTATCGCACAGATGGCGGCCGCGACACCCAAGCGCGCAGATGGCATTTGAGATCGGCGCAAGATTTTCCTGGTCAGCGACGCCAGCCGCTCGTACCGCATCGCAACCAGCGGATCATACAGGTCAGCGCAAAAAAAGCGGCCCGAAGGCCGCTTGTGGCGTGATGCCGACCGGCTCGCTCGTCAGCCGCGGGGATCGCCGTTTTCGTCGACGGTCAACGTCTGGCCCGGATGCGAGCTCATCTGAACGTGGTGTTCGACGCCGCGGAAGTTGTAGGTGACGTCCCAATAATCGGGCTGCACCTGACCCTGCACGTTTTCGCAGCGCTGGATGTCCGGGCTATACACGGTCTGATCGCCTCGTCCGACGTTGGCGCCGATGGCTGCGCCGGCGACGGCGCCGCCTGCGGTCGCTACGTCTCTTCCGCGTCCGCCGCCGACCTGGTGGCCGAGTATGCCGCCGATGACGGCACCGGCGATCGCGCCGGGAACGTTCACGCCGCGATGTTCTTCATAGACCTGGCCGGGTTCCACCCAGCATCGCTGCTCGGGCGGACCGACGACGGCGTGGACCGACGTCACCCGGACTTGATACAGTCGATCCGACGGCGGGGGTCCGTAGCTCGGCCCGGGCGGGGGGCCGTAGCTCGGCGCAGCCGCGAGGTCCGGCGGAGGACCGTAGACGGGCGCCGGAGCATAGTCGTAACGGGCGACGCTATCGACGGGCCGTACCGATGAGATCCGCTCGCTCAGGCCCATCGGACGCAGAGAATCATAGTTGCCCGGCTGCAGTACGACGCAGCGGCCCTGGAACCGAGCGTCTTCGCATACTTGCCAGGTGCCCCCGGTGACGATGATTGACCGGGCGCGATCGTTGAAGCCCAACGGATCGAAGTCCCATATCGCCCTGTCCGCGGTAACTGTGGGCCCGCGGAAGCCTTCGCCTTCGTAGAGTGTGACCTGTGCCGCTGCCTGCGTCGCCAAGGCTACGCCAGCGACCGCAAGCGCTATTTTCAGAGTTCGCATGAATACCTCCTGTGCCATCACCTGCATCGCGATGCAGGACGCTGCTCCACCAGCAAATACTAGCCTTCCGCCGGCAGCGAGGCTGTCAGGACTTATCCGAAAATCATGTAGGACTTTTGGTCGAGACTGCCGCCGCGTCCGCCCCCGTGCGTGCCCATTCTCGAGGGCGATGCCTGTGTCGAACACAGCCGATCGTCCTGGGGTAAGATCGGCCGCGCGCTCGGACGCGCGATTGCCTGGACGATCACGGGTGGGTCACCCACCCGCGTTTTTCGACATGCTGGCGGCTAAACGGACGGCGACGTGCCCAGGATTCTGATTGGTACGGCTTCGTGGACCGACAAGAGCCTCATCGGATCCGGCCTCTTCTACCCGCCGCGTTGCAGTACGCCGGAAGAGCGCCTTCGCTATTACGCGTCGCAGTTTCCGATCGTCGAGGTCGACAGCAGCTATTACGCGCTGCCGGATCCTCGCGTTGCCCAACTCTGGGCCGATCGCACGCCCGCCGACTTCACTTTCAACATCAAGGCATTTCGCCTGTTCACCGGGCATCAGACGGCGCCGTCCGCGCTGCCGAAAGACATTGTGGAGGCGATGGGGCCGATCGGGAAAAGGAACCTCTACTACAAGGACATGCCGGTCGAGTTGCTCGCCGAAATGTGGCGCCTGTATCGCGCCGGCATCGAGCCGCTCAAATACGCTCGCAAGCTCGGCGCCGTGCACTTCCAATTCGCGCCGTGGGTCGCGTATCACCCGCGCAATCTGGAGCACATCGAAGAGTGCCAGCGTCAGCTGGAAGGGTTCCGCCTGTCGATCGAGTTCCGCAATCGCACGTGGTTCGAAGGCGAGCACGAAAAAGCGACGCTCGACTTCGAGCGCGCTCGTCATCTGGTCAACGTCATCGTCGACGAGCCGCAAGGCGTGACCAACTCCATTCCACAGATATGGGAAGTGACCGATCCTGAGCTCGCGATCGTTCGCCTGCACGGGCGCAATCACGCGACCTGGAACAAGAAAGGGCTCTCGTCGTCGGCGCAGCGCTTCAACTACGATTACACCGATGAAGAGCTGGCCGGCCTGGCGGAGCGGATCGGCTCGATCGCCGCATCGAGCGTGCACGTGATCTTCAACAACAATTACGAGGATCAGGGTCAGCGCAACGCCCGGACGCTGGCGTTGATCACCGAAACGCTGTGATCGATTCGCTTGAACCGAGGATCCGGAATGACCGTGGCGTGACGTCGGTCACGCGCAGCCGTCGATCACTCGAGTCTACGCGACGCATGTCACCGTCAGCATGCGACGCAGCGCCGCGCAAGACCGTCGCGACAAGAGGCGTGAGCGGCGCGGCCCTGCTGCAGCAGGTCGTCGGAAACGGGTATCGGCACGTAGTGCCGGTGTCTGGCCTCGTCGTCGCGGACGACGGTCCCGGCCAGTATCGTCGGCGAAGGATCGCCATATCCGGCTTCCCCGCTGAAACGAAACGTGCGGTAGTCGGCCTTAAGCGATGCGCCGAGCTCCAGCCAGCGCGAGAGCTCGACCAGCACGCGCTCGGTGTCGCCGAGCAGCCGCTCCGACTCGAGGAACAACGCATTGCCTCCCAGATGAGCGCAATAATCCTCGAGTTGCCGCAGGCGAGCGACGTAGTAATCGAGGACCCGCGCCGGCTCGCTGAATTTGCCTTTGTGGCCGCGCGCGCGGCTCATGTTCAGGATGCTCTGGACGGTGTCTTCGGGATTGCGCAGCAGGAAAAGGACTTTTATTTCGGGCCGATCGAGAATGCCCGGAGCGATCTCGCGATGGTTGTGCAGTATCTTGTCGAGAACATAGCGGCCGAGCGCCGGGTCGCCGGTGATCTGCTGGACCTTGCGGGCAAGGCGCTGCAGATCGAGGCGGCTGAAATACGATAGCTGTGCTTCGCCGTAGCCGGAAATTTCCGGATGGCTGCCGAGAATGTGGCACAGCAGGCTGGAAAAGCTCCGCATGTGGCTGACGACGAACAGAAAGCGTCCCGTGTGCCGGACTGGCTGCGCACCGTACTGATACTGGACGCTGGACAACATGCCGTTCTCCCCAACGCGACATGGTGCTACCGGCGGTCGAGCCGCCATCGCCGATTTCGCCCCGCATTGTTACAGATTCCTGACGCCAAGATAAGCGGGGACCGCGCGCCCGGACGCCAAGCTTCGGCGCGGGCAACGCGTAAGGGCGGCGGCGGTCCAAGCGACTGATGGGCAGCGGGCCTCGGTCGGCCTCGTGCAGGCATAATCCGGCAGGACATCCGACCCGGGTCGGCAGCGTCTTACTAAGGAGATTTGCATGTTCTCGGTCTTTCAGAAGAGCTTCGCCGCGGTAACGCTCGCCGCACTCTGCGTAGCCGGTTGCGGCAGCAGTTCCAGTGCCGCCACTTTGCCGGACCCGGTGGTGGACGCCGCCAAGACCGCCGACAAGCGGACCGCGACCGCGGTTTTCGCCGGCGGTTGCTTCTGGGGCATCGAGGCGGTGTTCAAGCACGTCAAGGGCGTGACCTCGGCCGTGTCGGGCTACGCCGGCGGCAGCGCCAAGACGGCGCACTACGAAATCGTCGGGACCGGGCTCACCGGCCACGCCGAATCGGTCGAGGTCACCTACGACCCGTCGCAGATCTCGTATGGGCAGCTGTTGCGGGTGTTCTTTTCGGTGGCGCACGACCCGACGCAGCTCAACCGCCAGGGACCGGACGTCGGGACGCAGTACCGTTCCGTGATTTTTTACGCCGACCCGGACCAGAAGCGAATCGCCCAGGCCTATATCGATCAGCTGTCGAGTGCCAAGGTGTTCGCGCAACCGATCGTGACGCAGCTGACGCCGCTCAACGCGTTCTATCGGGCGGAGGACTACCACCAGGATTATCTGGCCAGGCACCCGGAGAGCATGTACATCGTGATCAACGACCTGCCCAAGCTCAATCACCTGCGTCAGGAGTTTCCGCAGTTCTACGTCGGCCGCTGATGGCCGCCGCCGTTGTCATCAGATCAAGCCGCCGATGATGTTGATGCTCATCGCCAGGATCGTGATGTTGAAGACGAAGGACAGCACGCCGTGGATCAGCGTGACCCGCCGCATGTGCCGCGCCATGACCGCGACGTCCGACACCTGCGAGGTCATGCCGATGACGCAGGCGTAATAGGCGAAATCCAGGTAGTCGGGCTCGCCCTCGTCGGGAAACTTGAGGCCGCGCTGATGGTCGTTGCCGTCCGCGGGAAGCGCGTAGTAAAGCCGTGCGTAATGGAACGCGAATAGCGTCTGTATCAGCAGCCATGACATAAGCAGGGCCGCGACGGTCAGCGTCAAATAGCCTGCGCGCGGCCAGAACTCCAGATCCTTGAGGTTGCCCGCGAGAAACCCGATCGCGACGAAGCTCGCGGCGGCGGCGCTTGTCACCAGCAAGAAGATCACGTATCCGCTCTGGTCGTAGCGCTGCGCGCGGATCCGCGTCATTTCGTCATCCGAGCGGGCGATAAGGATCCACGCCAGCAACAGATAGACGAGGGCGCCAACGTCCCAGGCGAGCAGCAGGCGCGTGCCTGCCTCGAACCAGTCCCGCGTCAGCACGTCGGCCGCCACGGCGATCACGACGACGAGCGCCAGGCGCATCGGCGGCGCCAGGCGCAAAGCCCACGGCAGATTGATTTCGGCCACGCCCATTCCCGCGCGCGAGCCGGCACGCTCGGGCGCATTGTCCAGGCGGCGCCTGGAGGGCTCCGCCGTTGCCAGGCCCGATTGTACGGGCTCGTACGCCCGGTGGGCCTTCCGGGCCCCGCATGCAGCCCGATCCGACCGGCGGTTTGCCATGGCTGGAAAACGTTGCTATGATGCCAACGTCATACGAACTATCTGAAAAAGGCAAACCCGGCTAAAGCCGGGGGCGCAAAGTTGCCGGTCTAACGGGCTCCGGCCCCACGACAGCGGGACTGCCAGATAGCTGTCGTCGCGAGGGGCCCGCCACAAAAGGCCTCCGCGTGTGGGAATGGGGCTTGGGATAGCGGAGGAGGGTCGCAAGACCACGCCGTTCATCCATCCCCTTTCCGCATTCCTGCGACGGTTATTCGCTGCAGTCAGCTCTCGGCCCGGCTGGGCACACAGCAAGGGAGAGACTCAGTGAATATCGCAGCGCCAAATTCTTTCCGGGTTCCAGCCGTCGCTTTGCGGGCGGTCGTGCTGGCGGTCCTCGCGGTCATGGCAGTCGCCGCTTCCGCTGCGCCACCGGACCAACGGGGCAAACCCGCAGCAACCTGGGTCAAGGGCCACATCCTGGTCCAGCCGCGCGCGGGACTCTCCGATGTCGAATTCGACAAGGCCCTGGCCACGCAGGGCGGCAAGGCCGTCGGGCGCCTCGGCAATCTGGACGTGTACGTCGTTTCTGTGCCGCCGGCGGCATCCGAGCAGGCGGTAGCCAATGCGCTTTCGCATCACCCGAACCTGAAATTCGCCGAAGTCGATCGGCTCGTTGCGCCGGCGTTCACGCCGAACGACGCCTACTACGGCAGCGAATGGCATCTGCAGACGATCAACGCACCGATTGCCTGGAATACCTCGGTCGGGTCGGGCGTGACGGTGGCCATTCTGGACAGCGGCATCGATCCGACGCATCCCGACCTGGTCGGGCAATTGGTGCCCGGCTGGAATTTCTACGACAACAACAGCAATACGGCGGACGTCTATGGACACGGCACGCTGGTCGCCGGCGTCGTCGCAGCCCTGGGCAACAATGCGATCGGCGTTGCCGGCGTCGCCTGGGGCGCCAAGCTGATGCCGGTGCGCGTGACCGACACGTCGGGCATCGGCACCCTGAGCGCGTTCGCCAACGGTTTGACGTACGCCGCCGACCACGGCGCGCGGGTAGCGAACCTCAGCTTTCCCGTGCAGTCGAGCTCGTCGACCCAAGCCGCCGCACAGTATTTCGTGAACAAAGGCGGCGTCGTGTTCAATTCGGCCGGCAATTACGCGACGCTCGATTCGACGCCACCGAGCAATTCGCTGGTGTCGGTATCGGCGACCGGCAGCAACGATGTCCTCGCCAGCTGGTCGAGCTACGGCCCCTACGTCGACCTGTCCGCGCCCGGTGTCGGGATCTGGACGACGAGCCTGGGCGGCGGTTATTCGGCGGTGTCGGGCACGTCGTTTTCCAGTCCGCTGTCGGCCGGCGTCGCCGCATTGATGATGAGCGTCAATCCTTCGCTGGCGCCGGCGCAGATCGTCAGCTTGCTGGAATCGAGCGCGGTGGATCTCGGCAGCGCCGGTTATGACTACGACTATGGGTATGGAAGAGTCAATGCCGGCGCCGCGGTGGTCGCCGCCGCGCAAGCCAAGGCCGCCGACGTGCAGCCGCCTTCGGTGGCGATCACGTCGCCGGGGAAAG
>JADMIO010879514.1_pt1 | contig 16904 bp, 6 predicted proteins | sample 8958161 | NCBI WGS metagenome assembly JADMIO01 (sample SAMN16585339, study PRJNA669376) | soil metagenome | isolation source: Crop rotation soil | place: USA: Cullars Rotation, Alabama | collected 2011
GGCTTTGATGCGCCGCAAAATACCCGGCTAAATCCGGTACTCTGACCATGGCCCAATCAACAACTCAGCCTGCCTTTGCTATACTTTCGGTTTCACTCGAGACAGTAAGTCCGGACTGTCTCAGTCGGCCTTTAAATTATGTATGAATTTGCAGTCACACCAGCAGTAACCCAGATTCGCCGCCGCGGCGTGACCATTTCGGAAGTCGCGCCCGACTCCATTGGGGCCGAGCTGGAGCTGGAACCCGGTGACCGCGTCGTGCGCGTAAACGGACGCGTGGTGCGCGACTATCTCGACTTCCGTTACCAGACCAGCGGGGAAACCGAGCTCCTCATCGATGTGCGCAAGCAGAGCGGCGAAGACTGGGAATTGAATGTCGAGCGTGACGAAGGCGAGGATTTAGGTCTCACCTTTGAACAGATCGTGCCGCGCCAATGCGCTAATGAATGCCTGTTCTGTTTTTGCAAAGGCAATCCTGAAACGGCGCGCCCGTCGCTGTTTGTGCGCGACGAAGATGTGCGGCTGTCTTTTCTCTATGGCAATTACACCACGCTGACCTCTATTACTGAGGACGAGATGCGGCGCGTGATAGAACAACGACTGTCGCCGCAATACGTGTCGGTGCACGCAACTGATTTGGAAGTGCGCGCTTATTTGCTCGGCATCGACAAAGAGCGAGCCGACATCAGCGACAAAATCCGCCGCCTGCTCGACGCGGGCATCGAAATTCACGCGCAGGTGGTGCTTTGTCCAAAGATAAACGACGGCGAGATCCTGCGGCGCACGATTTATGATCTGGCGGAACTGCATCCGCAGGTGCGCAGCGTCGCGATCGTTCCGCTCGGGCTGACTCGCTATCTGGATGATCCGCGGCTGACGCCGGTCACTCCCGAGTTTTGCCGTCAAATCATCTCAGAGGTTTCGGCGATTCAGGAGGACCTGCGACAACTTCTGGGGACAAACTTTGCTTTTCTCGGTGATGAGATCTATTTGAAAGCGGGCAAGAGCGTGCCGCCACGTAAGCACTATGGTGAGTATCCGCAGATTGAAGACGGCATCGGCATGGTGAGAAGTTTCGCGAACCAGTTCGATTCGGTCCTTAGCTCGCTGAAGCGAAAACCGGTGCGGCCGGCGAAAGTGCGCGGCACAATTCTCACCGGAACCTTGTTCGCGCCGGTGCTCGAAAAGATGATCGCGCGCCTGAACCGTCAAACCGGCAGCGAGCTTTATGTCCTCCCGGTGCCCAATGAATATTTCGGCGGCGACGTGAGCGTGGCCGGCCTGCTGACCGGCGGTGACTTTGCCGCCATGCGCCATGAAGTGCGCGGAGACTTTGTGGTCGTTCCGCGCGTCGCGCTGAAAAGCGATGAACCGATCATGCTTGACGGCATGAGCTTCGCCGAGTTGCAAAAGAACTTTGAGGTGCCGGTGTACGCCTTTGATTTTTCATCCCTGGCGGCGGCGCTACGTTCAGGGTTTCACGAGCCGCGTGCCATCGCCGCGTGATCTGTGGCACAGACTTCAGTCTGTGATCGCAATTGAAAAGCGCACAGATTAAAGTCTGTGCCACCCGCATGATCGATTCTCCAGCAAAAAAAATCCTCGACGTCGGCTGCGGCTGGAACAAAACGCCGGGCGCCATTGGCATTGACGCGAATCCAAAAGCGCACGCGGATGTCGTGCACGATCTCGGTTCTGTTCCCTATCCCTTTCCCGATAATCAATTCGATGAGATCGTCTGCCGTCATGTGGCTGAGCACGTCCCGGATGTGATGGCCTTTGTTTCTGAGCTGCACCGGATTACCAGGCCCGGCGGCCGGATCTTCATCGTCACCCCTCACTATTCAAATCCTGACTGGGCGACGGATCCCACGCACCGAAACCACTTCAACAGTTATTCGTTCAATTGTTTCGTCGAAGAGCGTCAACTATTTCCGTTCTACACCGATGTCCGGTTGCGTACAGTGCGCACTTATGTTTCGCTGGCGAACCTGTGGCGCGCGATCGGAATGGAATTTGTCGTCAATCTCGATCAGCGCTGGCCCGCTTGCCGCTTCACCCGGAAGTTTTGGGAGTTCTATCTCAGTTCAATTTTTCGTGGCAAAGAACTGAGTTTTGAATTCGAAGTGGTGAAAGTTTGTCGCTGAAACTCCTTCGTGACAACTCGTATTTTTGAAACCGGATCGAATCCGAAATTGTGAATCTGCAAAATTGGTTTTCGATCGACGTCACGCCAAAATCCTAAGCAAATTGAAAGTCGAATGTTGGGAACAGCGCTTGCGATTCCGAAAAGACGTAAATAGGAACAAGGAAAGGGTAGATTAAGTACTCCCCATCCGCGCACTCTCCCGACGAGCGTACGGAACCCATCCTTACGACCCCGAACAATTAAATAGCTAGTTAGACACGGAGGAGAATTTAGTATGAGCAATCCTACTGCCTTCCAGCGGTTCGTACACTTGTGTGCGGCGCTGGCGGCGATACTTGTGGCGGTTACGTTCGTTACCGCACAAACGACCACCGGCAGCCTTCAGGGCGTGGTTGTAGATCCGAATAAAGCAGTGGTGACCGGGGCCACTGTGAAAATCACGAATACCGAAACCGGTGTGGTAAGAGAAACTACTACTAACGATAACGGTTTCTATCGCGTGACCAATTTGATACCAGGCCAAAAATATAGTGTCGAAGTAACCAAGGACGGATTCACCACGCGCACAGTTGAAAATGTAGTGGTCCGCCTGGCTACTGAGAACACGGCGGACATCGAGCTGGCTGTGACGGGCGCCACCGGCACCGTGACAGTGACCAGCGAAGCGCAGGCTTTGATCAATACCCAGCAGAGCCAGTTGTCGCAAAGCTACTCGCCAAAGCAATTGACCGAACTGCCATTCAACGGCGGCTCGATCGATAACCTCGCGCTGTTGACCCCGGGCGTAATGACTCCGGGTGACGCAGACTTTACGAACGGCGTCGGCATTTCCGCGAATGGAAACCGTGGCCGCTCAAATAACTTTCAAATCGACGGTCAGGACAATAACGACAACTCAGTTGCGGGTCCGAGTTTGACGCTCACCAACACCGAAGCCATCGGTGAATATCAGGTGATCACCAACAATTTCTCGGCTGAATTCGGCCGGAATGCGGGCGCGCAAATCAACGTCATTACCAAGCCTGGTACCAATGATTTCCACGGTACCTTATTTGAGTACCTGCAAAACTCCGCGCTCGACACGCGTGACAATCTCGAGAAGCAAGCGGAAAACACTTACCGCTTCCTCGGCGGCACACCCGGAGCGCTGGGACCGTTCTTTACCGATCTGGCCAACAGCCATCACGGCAAAGACCCTTACACTTACAATCGCTTCGGCGGATCACTGGGTGGCCCAATCAAGAAGAACAAAGCATTCTTCTTCGTCACCTATCAGGGTGACCGTCAACGCGGAACGTTCAGCACGAACAACTTCGGTTCGGATTCGATGATTCTGACTCCGGCATCGGTGGCTGCGGTCCAGGCTTCGGGCAATTTCCCGATCGGCTCAGCAATCCTGACCAATTCAAACATTGGCGGATATCCGACAGCCGTTACCGGGGCGGGCAACCTGATCATTGTGCCGCCGACGATCGACACTAACGGCGACGGCATTCCCGATACGTTTCTTTATGGAGCGGGAAATCCATTTGGTAACCCGGTCCAGGCGAACTTGCTGGCGCCGGTTGCTTACATCCGTAGTGGTGGTGCAGCGTCGCCGATTATCCCACTGTTTGCCGGTGAAGGAATTCGCTTCACTCGCAACGACTACACCGAAAATCAATTCATCACTCGTGAGGATTTCAATCTGACTTCGCGAGACGTGCTCAGTTTCCGTTACATCTACGATCACACTTTCTTCCCGAACACTCCGGCGACCGGCACCGCGTTGACCGGCGCCTTCTTCGACGTCCCGTCAAAGAACAATAACTTTGGTGTTACCTACACGCGGACTCTGTCTCCGACCTGGGTTAACGAAGCAAGGTTCAACTTCTCTCGGTTGAATGTTCTGTTCGGCGATCCGGCAAGCGCCCAACCTGGCTCAGGTAATCCTGGTCCGGGCATCGCGTTCTCGGGCACCAGAACCCTCTTCTTCGATCTGTTGAGAGGTTTCGGCACGGCGAACAACATCCCGCAGTCGCGCAAAGTCGATGTCTGGCAGGAGCAGGATACGCTGTCCGGCAGCTGGGGAAATCACGCCGTGAAATTTGGCGCCGATCTTCGTCAGCAGAAAGTGGATAATTTTTTCCTGCCGAATTTCCTCGGCACCTATACCTTTAACGGTGGTAATCCGTTCTTAGGATTCAGTGCGGCCAGCGCTACTGCGTTGACTGCCGGACCCGTCCCGGCGAACACGTTTTTCTTTGACCCGGACAACGGGAGTATCGATCGCGCTGGCTTCCGCGCCACCGCAATCGAAAATCTGTTGCTGGGCCGGTTCCGCCAGGTCAACTTCGCGCGCGGCGCCGCTAACTTCAAGACCACACAAAATGATTTCTTCTTTTTTGTGCAGGATGACTGGCGTATCCGGCCGAACCTGACTCTGAATTTGGGGGCACGTTATGAAATATCGACGCAACCCCTGAATCCGATCATCCAGGCGGTCAATGAGCGTGAAGCCAACGCGGCTACCGCGCTGTTCGATTCGTCGTTCCCCTTGTCGACGCGGACCACCAGCGAGATTCCCATCGACAAGAACAACATCGCACCGCGCTTTGGGTTTGCGTGGCAGCCGAAGATGGAATGGCTGGGCCGCGATTATTTCAACAGTCACACGACGGTAATCCGCGGTGGTTTCGGTATCGCCTACGACCCGTCATTCTTCAACATCGTGCTTAATACTGTGACAGCGGCGCCATTCGCGGTGGCCGGTGTCTTGCGGCAGAATCCCGGCAGCGCCGGATCGTTGAATTTCCCGTTCCTGCCGAGCACGGTCGCACAACAGAACCTGACGCCGGGCACCAACGGTGGCGACCCGCGCCTGTTCAATCAGACGCGTGTCTCGCCGGATTTCCACAATCCTTACACGATGCAGTACAACTTCGGCATCCAGCAGGAACTGTGGAAGAACACGGTGCTGGAAGCTCGCTACGTCGGATCGCGGATTGTTGGTCAATTCCAAACCGTCAACGGTAATCCGGACGTGCACTTCCTGAATCAGGCAGCTCAATGTTTGGGCCTGAATCCCGGGGCTTTTTCTAACGGCATTGTGGTGGGCACACCTGCCGCAGACGCCGCCACAGCTTGCGCCGGAGGTGGTTTCAACAACCGGCCGGGCACAAACGGCAACGGCCGCATCGATCCGAATTTCGGCGCCGTGCGCACCCGTATTAACGGAGCTTCGAGTACCTACAACGGACTCCAGATGCGGTTCGACACTCGGCTGAGCAATCAGTTCGTGTTCAATGCCAACTACACCTTGAGCAAGACTATCGACAATGCGTCGGAAATCTTTTCGACCGGTGGCGGTGGTCAGGGTGTGGCGGATCCGCAGCGGTTCTTTGACGCGACCAACGGCGAGCGCGGCTTGTCTGCGTTCCATCAGAAGCATGTCTTTAGTGCCAACGGCATTTGGGACCTGCCGTGGTTTAAGGAACAGCACGGATTCACCGGACACCTGCTGGGCGGATACCGGCTCTCTGGTATCTTCCGCGCGGGATCGGGCCGGCCGTACGGTCCGCTGGGCGCATTCTCAACTTACGATCCGACTTTCGAGAATGCATTCTTTGGTGTCGGTGCGTTGCGCATGTTTAATGGCAACCCCGGCGCTCCGAGCAGCACAATCGCATATGGCTTCGAAGCCGTGTGCGGTGTCCTCTTTGGCGGTCAGACCTGTAACGATGCGAATGCAGTACCCGGAAACTTTGTAGTCTTCAACACGGCCCAGACAGGAACCAACGGTACCTGGATGAGCCCGGCGCAGGCTCTGCAGTCGGCGCGAGTCTTCTACAACGACTTCGGACTGGCTAACCAGTTCGGCGTGCCGTTGTCGTCGCTCGAAGGCTTCAATCTTTTCAAAACGCCTTACGGCGACGTGGGACGGAATACCTTTAGCGGACTGCCGTTCTATCAGGTGAATGCGGCGGTCTACAAGACGACCAAGATCACCGAACGGACTTCACTTGAATTCCGCGTCGAAGCGAACAACCTGCTGAATCGCCGGAACTATGGGGTGCCCGATGCTTTCACCGAAGATGCGTACTTTGGTTTTGGCGTCGGTTCATACCAGAACCCCGGATTCAATAATGGCAGCGAACGCTCGTTGCGTTTTGGACTGCGATTTATCTTCTAGAGAGGATCTAAGCTAACGGCGCTGCTTGCGGCGCCGAGCCTTGGGAGGCCTGCTTCGGCAAGCCTCCCTTTTTTTGCGCCCCGCCGTCCTTTTTTGAGAGTCACAGCCGCAATCTTCCAGGGAAAGCGTGGGTTCCCTCGTCCGGTTGCGGTGACTTGCCGGCCCCGCAGAGTGGGGTACGATGCCGCTCCTCATCCGCCCCAATTAGTCCGCCGCACGAGCTTCATCACCTTCCGAAAACTCGGAGCAAAATCCAAATTTTCCGTGCAATATCCGACCTGATTTGTGGAAAGGAGGCGATAAAGTTGGAGAAACAGCGACGTGGTGCGGGAGCCTTCCCGGCACATGCTTTGCTTATTCAGGACCGTCCAAGATTGCTCTATGAGACGTTTTGCAAGTGATCCTGGCAAGCCGTACTCAAAAATAACTCAGCATTAACTCAATTCCCCCCTTCGCTGGTACCGGGAGCGGAAGCGAGTCACCACCTAGAAAATTGAAGGAGTCCACTATGTTAATTAGATTTGTTCTTACGGCGGCAGTTCTGTGCCTGTTTACAGTCACGGCGCTGGCGCAGACGTCGAACACCGGGAATCTGATCGGTACCGTCTCAGGTCCCGATGGATCCATCCCCGGGGCGACAGTGACCGTGACGGACGCTCAAACTCACAAGGAAAGGACTGTAATCACGAGTTCCGACGGCACGTTCAATATCTCCCAACTGGAGTTTGGTTCGTACACCCTGAAAGTTACCGCGCAGGGATTTAAAACCTACGTGGGTACCGATCTCAAAATCGCGGCCGGTCAGGACTACAGCCACAACGTTCAACTCGAAATTGGTTCCATCCAGGAGAGTGTGACGGTTGTTGCCGGAACCGACGTAATCAATTCAAGCAACGCGGAACTTTCTAACACGATTAGTCCGCGTCTGGTAAAAGAGCTTCCGATTAATGGCCGCAATCCCCTAAACCTTCTGAACCTGTTGGCGGGCGTTAACCCGACCAGTTCATCTATCAACGGCCAACGCAGTTCGGTCACGAACTACACCCGTGACGGTTTGAATGTGCAGGACAATTTTATTCGCCTCGGCGGCTTTGTTCAGGATCAGCCAACTGTTGACGACACCGGCGAATTTACCGCCATTCTGCAAAATGCGGGCGCCGAGTTCAGCGGCTCGCAGAACGTACAATTGGTGACTCCGCGCGGCGGCGCTGATTTTCACGGATCGCTGTACGAATTCAATCGTAACTCGAAGTTCGGCGCTAATCGCTTCTTCAATAATTTTAACAACGTCGCCAAGCCGTTTCTAAACAGAAATCAGTTTGGTGGCAGCATTAGTGGACCAGCCCCTTTACCGCGATTCGGAGAAGGCGGCCCATCGCTGTATCGAAAGAAAGCTTTCTTCTTCTTTAACTACGAAGGCTTCCGTCTGGCGCAACAGAGTGCCGCTTCAGGGACGACGCTCCTTCCTGCGGCTCGCACCGGGGCGTTCACTTACACCGCGACCTGCACGAACACCGGCGGTAACAATTGCCCCGCGGGTATCGTGCCGGGACAATCGATCACGATTAACACGCTGACCGGCGCGGGATTGAATCTCACCGGCGCGAACGGGACAGCCTTTGCGGCCGCCGGCGGCGCTTTGGGTATCGACCCAGTGATCGCGGCGCGCGTTCTCAGTGGCCTGCCTACGACGGCGAATGGCACCACGACGGGTGTTAATTATCTTCAAGTCGTGAACTTCAACGTCGGCAATCCGGAAACGCGAAATGCCGTGACCGGTAGGTTCGATGTTCAGCCGAACGAGCATCACGCCTTTAATTTTGTCTACAAGTGGAACGACATTTTGGACGCGCGCACGGACCTCGCCTTAGGCTTCCAGACAGGGAATCCATTTGTCGACCAGGGCGGTCCTACCAGACTGTACGTGGGCGCCTGGAACTGGACGCCGACCTCGCGATTGAGCAATGAAGTGCGTGGCGGCTATCAGCGCAGTGAGCCGTTCTTCTTCGAGAGCGGAGTGGCCAGTGACTACATTCTCGGCGGCTTGATTGTGACCAATCCTGAAGGCACCTTCCGCGATCAGGGACGCAACACGGATTACTGGAACCTGCAGGATAATGCCAGCTATTCGTGGGGCAATCACTCGATTCGCTTTGGCGGCCAGTATCAGAAATACAAAATTGTAGCTCTGAACTTTGCCGGCACCACGCCGACGGTCAGCCTCCTCGGAGGCGGCGGAAATGCAAATTATACCGGCCTGGTTGCGGGAAATTTCAATGGCGGCATCAACGGCACCGACCTTACCCGGGTCAATGCATTGCGCAATTTCCTCGCAGGGATCACGGGTTCAGCCAGCCTGACCGCCAACCTGGTCGACGCGACTACCGGCTTCAGACTTGGAGCTCCGGCAATTCGCGACCTCCGCTTCACCAATTGGTCTGGTTACATTCAGGATCAATGGCGCGTGTCAGAGAAACTGACCTTGAACCTCGGACTTCGTTACGATCTCTATACGCCGTTGCGCAACCCGGATCAGGTTTATCTCGAAGCTCGGGTGAGTGACGGCCAGACCGCGCAACAAGCGGCTTTGGATCCGAACGGCGTCTACCAGTTAGTTGGCGGCAACGCCGGCTCTCCGGGCGCCTTCTTTAAGACGGACAAAAATAACTTTGGTCCGACCGCGAGTTTTGCCTACACGCCGTCGTTCGAAGGCTTCCTCGGAAAAATTTTCCCGGGCAGCGGTAAAACCGTTCTGCGCGGCGGATACCGGATCAGCTACAACAATCAGGAATATGTACGCTCGCCTGATAACGCGCTGTTGAACCACGTCGGTTTCGGCGCCACCACCATCAATGCCACCACGACTCTCGGCGGCACGGTGGCGACCACTACAGCACTCCGGTCGGTTTTGACACCGCGTCCCGAGACGACGCCGCTGTTCGAACCAGTCCCGACCGGCAATTTCACCACGCCGACGTTGCCAACTCTGCCGAGGCCCTACAGCGCCAACAACACGGCAGCGATTGCCAGCCGGTTCGGCACTGTTTTCGTGATTGATCCGCACCTGCAGGTGCCGTTAACGCACGAATACAACTTTGGTATTCAGCGGGAAGTCGGATGGAATTCCGTACTCGAAGTCCGATACGTTGGTGGAAAGAGCAATGAATTGGTCCGCTCCATCGACTTTAACCAGATTAATATCCGTGACAACGGATTCCTGGCCGATTTCCTTCTCGCCCAGCGCAATCTGGCCTTCAATCGCCAGACGAATCCCGCGTCAACAAACTTCTCAACCGGGGTAGGCACGCTTTCGCGGGCGAACCTAGGCTTGACCAGTTCGAACGCAACTATTGTCACGAGTCTGGAAAACGGTACTCCACCTGACCTCGCTCTGACTGCTATTCAAGGCGCGCAGATCGCCGCCGGCGGGCCGCAATTCCTTGCGAACCCCAACACCGGCGTCGCCAACTCACTCGAGAATGGCGGGTTGTATAACTACAACGCGCTGCAAGTGGAACTTCGCCGTCGCTTTAGCGGTGGCTTTTCCTACCAGGTCAACTACACCTTCCAGAAGATTTTGGTTGACACCACCCAGGACAGCCAGACTAACGTCGACCCGTACTTGGATAACGCCGACCAAAAGCGCAACTACGCGCGTCCGGACTACGACCGGGCCCACACCATCAACGGCAACATGATTTTTGAGTTGCCCTTTGGTAAGGGTCATCGCTGGATGAGCAGTGGTTGGGGCGATAAGATTTTCGGCGGGTTCCAGTTCAACTCGATCATCAACATCAGTTCCGGAGCGCCAATTTCGATTCGCGATGCGCGCGGAACTTTAAACCGGGCGGCCCGTTCGGGTCTGCAGCCGGCAAGCTCTACCCTGACCACCGATGAAATCAAGGACCTCATTGGCGTCTTCCGTACGCCCAATGGCATTTACATGGTCAATCCGTCGGTCTTGCAGGCAACTGCGGTTAACACCGCCGGCGTGCGCGTGGCGATCGACTTATTCCAGCCACTACCCTCCGGCTTCACTGGTCTGCAGGTGCGTGCGACTGCACCTATCAGCACCGTAGATCCGACCAACCCCACTCCGTTCGCAGGCCAGGTGTTCTTCCGCAACAGGCCCGGTTCAACCGGTAACTTGCCGATGAACTTCATTAATGGCCCGCTCTACTTCAATTGGAACGCAGGGTTGTTCAAGAATATTCGGTTCGGCGAACGGCTGAGGCTCCAGATTAGAGCTGAGGCTTTCAACGTGCTGAATCGGACCAACTTCGGTCCTGGTGAAGCCTCGACAATTCTGGATGTCAACGGCACCAGCTTTGGCCGCATCACCAGCACATTCGATCCACGCATCGTTCAGTTTGGCGCGCGGTTCGAGTTCTAACCGGCCAGTCCGAACGTCATCGGATAAACGGGCGTTGCTCCTCGGAGCAGCGCCCGTTTTTTTTGCGCCCGCTATGGCTTTGTTCCAAAAAGTCGAGTGGGTTGTGAGCGGGTCGTAATGGTGGGAGCGCGGGCGCCCTCGCCCGCATTGAGCGCGCAGCGCGAAAGGTGTGTAAGCTCAATGATGCGGGCGAGGGCGCCCGCGCTCCCAGTAATAGATGGCGCACTTACTCCGACTGCCTTTAGGGCAAAGCCGCCCGCGATATAGTCAACTCAGCTCCGAGGAAGTGAGCAGAGCAATCCACAGGGTTTGCAAGATAGTAGCCGGTGGGCCGGAGCACAGCGGAGACAGTAGAAGACCTCAAGGGACCGCGCCGCGGAATCGTAGAAGACGAGAACGAAGTCGCCTCCTACGATTCCATCGTTGGCCTCGCCTCAGTTTGGCGCACTAGTTTTGAATGTATCTGGCGGGATTCGTTGATTGAAATTAAAGTCGGTAAGCTGTATTTCCCAGTCACCGATAAACGCACCGCCCTTCGCGTCGGTTTCCAGGGTGAGCTTATAACGGTGGGGTAGGGTAAAGGCGCCGGCTTTTTGAAAGTCAGAAAAATCCTCGACCATTTTGTAACGACTCTGGCGTTGCGAAGCGGAAGAATCAACTGAGGTGCCGATTTGCGCCGTGATCACGCGCGTGTACTCCGTCCGTAGATGATGGTAATTCTCGGTGTCGAAATACATTTTGATTTCGAGGTCTGAACCACCGCGCGGTAAGTAGCGCACTTCGTGGGCCGTTCGGTCCCCGATTTTTTTGGTGCCGCCATACTCTAGCTTGGCCGCTTTGCTGGCAGGATCGCGCAAAGGCCAAGCGGTCGACAGGGCGCCACCGACTATTCCTTGCTTCACAATGCCCTTGTGCGTCGTCAGGAAATCCCCCAACGTCGAGTGTAACCCGGGCTTGATATAACTTGCGGTAACCTCGTCGCCGTCAAAGCTGAATCTTTCCAACGAATATTTCGAATCTTCAAAGATCATTCCCACCACGCTTTTCTTGCCATCTGAGGCGAGCACGGCTTTGCCTGTGAATTGGCCAGTGCGGGGGGACTGAAAATTTGCGGTGGCAGTGCCTCCGGCGATCATCGATTTTACTGACGCCAGCGTTTCAGCGGATCCGATCGACTCGAGATGCCTGGCGATGATGTCTTCCGGATTGACCTTGTCGGCGGTCCCCGCGTGGGTTGCAAACAGGGCCATCACGGTGGCCATTAAGACGAATAAGTACGACCACTTTCTCATCTAAGATTCTCCTTAACATTTTATGCGTCGGGTCGGTAGTTATGTCACAAATCCCGCCCTGCGGCAACGCTGGTTCATGTCTCTACATTCACGGGTCTGACCCGAACTTGATTGGGCCAAAAAAAGTTGCGCCCGACAGAACTGAGTGTCACAATCACCTCACCGCGACATCGAAGGGAGTACCACATGCGATTCGTGACCTTGGTTTTCGTGACTCTGTTGAGCACGGCTGCATGTCTCGCACAGAAGGCGATCACCTCGGCCGACGCGCCCAATTTGATCGTCACCGAGGCGGGTTGGCATAAGGAAGTGTATGTGCCTGAACTGCTGGAAGATCCAATGAACGCGAACCAGCAGCATGCGGATCTCGAACGTGATCAAAAACTGATCATGCGCGAAAACAAGACGCGGGTTCGTAGCGGGCAGAACCAGATACCGGCGCCTCAGCCGCGGATCTCTGACGGGCCTAATAAAGAAGGCCGGTCCGTCGCCTACATTTACGAGGCGAAAGTAAAAAATACGGGCAACAAGATCATCCGGTCGATCTCGTGGATCTATTCATTTAATGAATCCGGTACCACCTCCCAGGCAGATGCGCGCCGCTTTACCACCGAGGTGAATCTGAGACCTGGTAAGGTCGTGACCCTGGCCGGCGCTTCAACTACGCCACCAGGGCGCGTCGTTCAAGTTTCCAAGACTAAGAGCGAAGGCAGCGCCAAATACGACCAGCACATCATCATCGACCGAATTGAATTCGAAGATGGCAGTAACTGGCAACGTCCGTCGAACTAGACCTCAGCGTAACCTCCACTCCTTTTATCCGCAAAACGACAAAGCCGTTTGGAATCGCTTTCTGAAAAAAGACCGGACTGCGCAAACCGCAAAAAGTTCGAAGGCCGTGAAGATCGTGCGTCTGTGATGCCATCCTTCAACGATGGCGCGCGCGCGATAGGGTTCTTTCCAATTTCACCCAAAACCTCCATTGCCCTGGTTCTACGCAACCGCGGCTTACAATCCGAGAATTTGAAAAATAGTCATAATCTCGGCTAGTGGTCTGACCTTAGGCCGGAAAACCAACAAAAAACTCCTACCTTTGACTGGTTCCCGAACCCTCTTTTACGGAACGTCTGTTGCTTCGCCCAAAGCAAGTCTTCTGCGTCTCAGGTTCACGTATCGGGACGTCAACTAAAACAGCTGGTCCAAAATGAGGAGGAAGCGATGCTTAAAGTGGTTCGCTTTATAACAAGCGGGTTACTGTTGGGATTGCTCTGGATTGCTGCCGCCGGTCAGGCAAGTCAGACTGGTGGTATATCCGGTGTTATCACCGACAAGAATGGCGGCTTAGTCAACGGCGCTAACGTCGACATCATCAGTGAGCAGACTGGAAAGACGGTCCACACAACCTCAACCAACGACACTGGTGGTTTCTCAGTCTCACTGCTGCCTCCGGGCATCTACCGGGTAGAGGTGTCGGCCCAAAACTTTAAGAAGGCCAGCGTGGCCAACGTTCAGGTGAGAATCACCGAGACGACCCGGCAAGACATCACGCTTGAGCCCGGGAACATCTCTGAGACGGTTAATATCGAAGCCGCGCCGAGCCTGATAAATGCCTCCAGTGCGACGACTGGTCAAGCACTCGATGCGGCCACCCTGCAGAACTTACCGTTGGCGTCGCCGAATTTTCTTTTTCTCCTCAACCTATCGACCGGCGTGACCGGCGAACCAACTGACGTTCGCAGCGCCGGCCGCGGCAGTGCCGACGTGACCGTCAACGGCCAGCGAACCAGCAATAACAGCGTTTCATTGCAGGGTATCAACGTTAACGATTTCAACCTGGCACACTTCGACACCGTTCCTCTCCCCAATCCAAATACTTTGCAGGAGATGAAAGTTGCGACTTCGCTCTACGATGCTTCACAGGGAAGCAAGGGCGGCGGCGCGCTGGGCCTCGTGATCAAACCCGGCGGCAAGGACTTCCACTGGGAGCTTTACTGGTCGCATCGCAATGACGCCTTGAACGCCAACGAGTGGTTCTTTAATCACGACAACAAGAAGCGCGGCCGGTTGTTGCAGAACGTCTTCGGCGGCAGCGTCAGTGGGCCGCTTCCGAAACTCGGCGGCTTTTGGTTCTTCAACACGCAATTCGTGCGCGCCCGCAATGGCATCGATCCAAATGGCTCATCGCTGCGACCGACAATTCAGGCCTTCCCGCGGAATCCGGACGGCACGACTACGGCGGCATTGATTGCGCCGGCATTCGGATTAACCCCGGCCCAGATCGATCCGATCGCAATCAATATTTTGAACCTCAGGAGCGATATTTTTGGTGGAACCTTTGCCGTTCCCAGGCCCGGCGACGGTGGTTGTGGCGGCACTGGAGCGACCGTGAGCGGCACCTTTAACTGCACGATCAGCGGCATCGCTCCAATCAAAGACAATCAGTACACCATCAGCTATGACCGCGACATGCGTGGCGGCAAAGACCGGATCTCAGGCCGCTGGTTCTGGGATGAAGGCGATGTGGCAAAGCCTTACGGCACGGCCAGCAGTCTGGCGTTCCCGCGCACCGACACGCAGTGGAACCGGTTCCTGGCGATTACCGAGACCCATACGTTCAGCGCGAACAAGGTCAACGAACTCCGCCTCGGCTTCAGCCGTTTCCTCTTCGCGAACATTCCGTTCGATCAAATCGACGTGGCCGACATTGGCGCGCAACGGGCCAACAGTTCACAGTTCCCCGGCGTGTATCAGTTCTCAATTACCGGCCTGTTCTCGGTAGGCACTGGTGTTAACGATGAACGCGGCACCATCTCCAACCAATACAACATCGTAGACACCTTCTCGTGGGTGCATGGCAAGCACAGCTTCCGGTTTGGTGGTGAAGCGGTACAGTACCAACTGAACCGCTTCAATAACTTCGCGGTGCGCGGTGCGATTACGCTCGGGTCAACCAGCTCCGGTATCACGGGCGCGAACCCGCTCACGCAATGCACACTCGACACCAATGAATGCACGGCGTTTCAGAATTTCCTTCGTGGCCGTATCACCGCCGTTCAATCAGCCTTTGGTGATCCGGCGCGAAACTTCGTGGCAACCGACTTCGCGGGGTTTGTCCAGGATGACTATCGCTTCTCGCAGCGGTTGACATTCAATATTGGGCTGCGTTGGGAAGGCATGAGCTTTGGCCATGACAAGCTGTATCGCGCCGGCATTTATGATCCCAGTCTGGCGGCAGCAGGTCGAAACCCGTTCCTGTTCCCGGAGAAGGTTAACCTCCAGGGCTTCAGGGGCACTCCCGGAGTTTCGGATTGCGCTCTGGACCACTGCTTCGACGGCAACAACTTCGCTCCGCGCGTCGGCTTCGCCTTCGATATCAACGGTGATCAGAAAACCGTAGTCCGTGGTGGTTACGGCATCTATTACCAACGCTTGTCGAACCAGAACATTCTGCAGAATTCGCTGGCCGCGCCGTTTACCGTGCAGCCGCTCTCAAACAATCCGAATCCGACAGCATTCGGCTTGCAGAACCCGTTCGGCGCCATTCCGCCACCATCCACCATCGCTACGGCGTACATTCCGCAGGCGACGCGATTTGCGGGCTTGTTTAATGCGACCGGGGCGACGGTTGACGGTATCCCGTCGGGCGGCATTTCTAATAACCCCGCCCACGTAAACCTGGCGGCTTTCAAGCCCATCTTCATCAATGAACAGGGGCAGCGCTGCTTGAATTATGCGGCCATCGACCCGAATGTTGGGGCGACCAATTGCTCGATCAACCTCGCGTCATTCACCAGCGTTCCGCAGGACGCTTACACGCCTTACACTCAGCAATGGAACCTGACCATCCAGCGAGAGCTGTGGAAAGGCTGGCAGGTGGAAATGGGCTACGTCGGATCGCACTTTGTCGGCGGTCTCGGAATCTGGGACCCCTATCTCGCTCCATTGGCGAGCGCCTCGTCCCCGATTACCGTTCGCGACTCTAACGGAGTTACCTACAACATCACCACCAACACGGCCAACAACGAAGAGTTGCGACACCAGATTCTCGGGCTTTCGCGCCGCCGCGGTTCGCGTTACTCGGGTAACGTCGGGTTTGCACTTTACAACTCGTTTCAGACCACGGTGTCACGCCGCCTGAGCCATGGCATGTACTTCCAGGCTGCGTACACCTTCTCCAAGACCATAGACAATGTGAGCGGCTCGCAGAGCACTGACGAGCTCAATGCCACTCGCAACGGTCAAGGTGGCGGCAACATCCTGAACAACCAGTCAAACGTCCAGCAGAACAAGGCCCGCGGCGATTTCGATCGTCCGCACCGCCTGGTAATCAGCTACGCGTATGATTTGCCGGTCCCCAGCGCCAAGTTCTTCCAGAACCAGTTCTTCAAAGGCTGGTCCATCAGCGGCATCGTCACTTACCAGAGCGGCCTGCCGTTCTCGATCACCGACAGCACGGTCGCCGGCGCCTACGGCTCAACCGGTACGGGTACCGCGACATTTACCGGGACCTGTACTCCCGATCAGTGGTACACGACGGGCACCCGGCAGCAAATCCTGGATCACTACCTGAACACGTCGTGCTTCAAGACCGCGGCGAATGTGCCGAATTCCGCCGGTACCGGCGTCGGTGATTTTGGAAATGTCCCGCGAAATTCTTTCCGTGGACCGTATCAGCAGAACTGGGACTTCTCGGTGCAGAAGCGTTTCACCGTCAAGGAAAGTCATCAGTTCATGTTCCGCATGGACATGTTCAATATGTGGAACCATCCGATCTTTGGTTTCCCAAGTTCGGTGGCCATCGGAACCCCGGCAACCTTCTCGCAAATCACCACGACGGTAGTACCCTTTCCAGCACATTGGGATCCTAAGCTTAGAATTCCACGTGGACAAGTTGTCGCG
>JADMIO011107786.1_pt1 | contig 16904 bp, 13 predicted proteins | sample 8958161 | NCBI WGS metagenome assembly JADMIO01 (sample SAMN16585339, study PRJNA669376) | soil metagenome | isolation source: Crop rotation soil | place: USA: Cullars Rotation, Alabama | collected 2011
GCCGCGACTTCAAGTCACGTGAATTCCAAGCTTCGGATCCCACTGTGCTGGAAAGATGATCGGCGATCCGGCGGTGCGGATCGGCACCAACCTGCAGATCGACGGCGTGGGCCGGTTCAGCGGCCGGTACTACGTCGACTCGACGACCCACACGTTCGGCGCCGAGGGCTACCGGACCAAGTTCGGGGCGCGAAAGAACTCGCCCCCGGGGGTGGACATCCACGACGAGCCGGCGCCCAAGGCGAACACCAGCGCGGGGCAGCAGACGCCGGCCAACCAGCCGGCGCCGGCCAACCAGCCGGCACCGGGCGGAAACAACGGCGGAGGACAGGGCCAATGAGGACGGGCGATCTCTCGCAGCGCTACCACGGCATGTACCTCGCCGAGGTCATGGCCGTCGACGATCCGGAGAAGCTCGGGCGGGTCCGGGTCCAGGCCGACCAGTTCGAGGACACCAAGGATCAGCCGGTGTGGGCCAGCGTGGCGCGGCCCGCGGCCGGCGACGGCACGGGCGTCTTCTTCACCCCCAAGGCGGGCGATCACGTGGTGATGGCCTACGTCGTCGGCGACGTGCGCGAGCCGATCATCGTGGGCTATGCGCACTCGCAGAAGCTGAAGCCCGACGCCAAGAAGGTCGACACCGAGAAGCACGCCATCGTCACCAAGGTCGGGAGCGTCACCTTCGACGACAAGGACGGCAAGATCGTGGTCACCTTCGAGGGGCCGCTCAAGTCGCTGATCACCCTCGACAAGGACGGCATCGTCCTCGAGACCGACGGGCCCACCAAGTCGAAGGTCACGCTCGACAAGACCGGCATCACGCTCGAGGCCCTGGCCGTGACGATCAAGGCCCCGACCATCAACATGGGAGCGTCGCCCGCGCCCCTCCCGGCGGCGGGCGCATCGCCCGGAGGGCTGACGGTGAACGGCAAGGGGCTGGTGACCCAGGACTTCGTCGACAACGTGTTCACGCCGCACACGCACTCGACCACGGGGCTCGTGCCCACCTACACCCCCACGACCACGCCGTTCACGAGCGTCGGCGCGACGTTGCCCATTCCCCCGCCCACCGGGCAGGTGACGCCATGAGCAAGCTCGACACCATCCTCGGCCGCGGGGTGCGCTTCCCCTTCCGCCCGGGCACCGACGGGGGCTTCTCGCTGATCGAGGGCGAGGACAACGTGGCCCAGGCCATGGTCCTAATCCTGGCGACGGCCCTCGGCGAGCGGCAGATGCGCTTCCAGTTCGGCAGTCGCCTGCCGCGGATGATCTTCGAGCCCATCAACGCCGCGACGCTGGCCGCCCTCGAGTCCGCCGCGAGCGACGCGCTCCGCGACTGCGAGCGGCGGATCCGCATGCTCGACGTGCACGCCGACCCCGACGCCGACGTCCAGTCGAAGGTCAACCTGACCATCTCGTACCAGATCCTGAAGACCAACCGCCGGGGCAACCTCGTGTTTCCCTTCTACCTGTCGGGAGGCTGACCGCCATGCCGCTCGTCCCCCCGAACCTCGACACCCGCACCTTCGAGCAGATCCTCGCCGAGGTCCGCCGGCGCGTCCCCACGTACACGCCGGAGTGGACCGACCTCAACGACGGCGATCCCGGGATCACCCTGGCGCAGCTCTTCGCGTTCATGAGCGAGCAGTTGCTCTTCCAGGTGAACCAGGTCCCCGACAAGGGGCTGGTCACCTTCCTCAAGATGGTGGGCGCCGAGCTCCACCCGGCCACGCCCGCGGTCGCCGACATCACCTTCATCCCCAGCGGCGCCAGCGACGTCGGGTCGGACCCGACCTTCGCGCTCGACGCGCGCACCCAGGTGCAGACCTCCGGCCCGCCCCCCGGGCAGAAGACGCCGATCACCTTCGAGACCATCGCGCCGTTCACCGTGATCAACGGCACCATCGACGATCTGGTGACCTGCAACTGCGCCGGCGACTACCCCTCCGTCAAGACGGCGAACGACTCGGTCGTCGGCACCTACCGGCCGTTCGGCGCCGCGACGACGGCCGAGGACGCGTTCTTCATCGTCCTCGATCTCAACGTCAAGGCCGGCGCGCCCCCGTGGCCGCTCGGCAAGTTCCGCGTGCGCGTCGACAAGGCCGGCTCCACCGACGTGGGCGAGCCGGGCGCGCCCGCCACCACCGGCAACCCGCCGCGGATCGCCTGGGCTTACTCCAGCGGCACGACGGTGGTGGGCGGCGAGACGATGGTGACGTTCACCGCGATGACGCCGGCGTCCGACTCGACGCTCGAGCTCACCCGGAGCGGCTACCTCGAGTTCAATTTCGACAACGCCGACGTGATGAAGCGCGCGACCGCCTCCGGCGTGCTGCCGGCCGCGTTCCAGGACAAGTTCGTCATCCGCGCGCAGGTGGTCCGGCCGGGCAGCTACGGCGCGTCGCCGCCGGCCCTCAAGAGCGTGCGGCTCAACACGATCCCTGCGCGCAGCCTCACCACTGTCCACGCCGAGGATCTCGGGCGCTCGACGGGGCTCGCGTTCCAGCGTTTCCAGCTCGCCAACGCGCCGGTGTTCCCGGGGACCACGTCGATCGGCGTCGAGGAGTCAGGCTCGACCCTCGTGCCGTGGACGGAGACGCTCGACCTCTTCGCCGCCGGCCCCGACGATCGGGTCTACGAGCTCATCCCCGCCACGGGCGAGATCCTCTTCGGCGACGGCGTGCACGGCAAGATCCCCCCGCCCGACGACGGCACCGACGCCGCGGGCAACGTCAAGGCGGTGGACTACCAGTACGGCGGCGGGCTCGGCGGCAACGTCGGCGCGGGCAAGCTCACCCGCGTGCTCCTGGCCTCGCCGGGGCCTCCGTTCTACGACGCGACCAACTTCCTCGCCGCGCGGGGCGGCGACGACGAGGAGCCCGTGGCGCTCGGCGTCGCGCGCGCCCCCGCCGTGGTCCGCTCCCGCTACCGGGCCGTCAGCATCGCCGACTTCGAGGCCCTCGCCCGCGAGGCGCCGGAGACGCGCATCGCCCGCGCCCACGCGCTCGCCAACACCCGGCCCTGCGTCCGCTCGGGCAGGTCGCCGGGCTCGGTGACCGTCATCCTGGTCCCCAACGCGCTCTACGCGGACAGCATCGCCGCGCCCATCCCGCTCTTGCCGGAGACGGCCGACGCCGTGGCCCGCTACCTCGATCAGCGCCGCCTGGTCACCTGCGAGGTGTTCACCGCCGCGGCCACGTTCCGCCCGGTGACGGTGGACGTCACCTTGCAGCTCGCCCCCGGCGCCAGCCTGGCGGCGACCCGGACCGGCGCGGTCGACGCGTTGAACCGCTACTTCCACGCGCTGGTCGGCGGCGACGACGGCCTGGGCTGGCCCTTCGGCGGGGCGATCTATTTCTCCCGCGTGTTCCAGCAGCTCCTCTCGGTGGGCGGCGTCCTCCGCGTCGAACAGCTCACCATCGCGCTCGACGGGTCGCCCGGCGTCTCGTGCAAGGACGTCGCGTTGAACCCCGGCGAGCTCCTGTTCTCTGTGGACCACGTGGTGCGCGTCAGGGTGTCCCCGTGACCGAGCGCGCGATCGTCCATTTGCCGGACCTCACCGGCTCCACCAACGCGGCGTCGGCGCGCGGCTGGGCCTCGCTCCTCGCCGAGCAGGTCGCGGTACCGTCGCCCGACGACGCCCGCGCCTGCGCCCGCGCGCACCAGGGGGTCTCCGCGGATCCCTGCGTCCCGCGCGTGGTCGCGTTCGATCCGCCGGACGGGACGACGTTCATCGGCTTCAGCGGCGGCGACGCCACGGTGCGCGTGCACGTTTCGCCTGGCTTCCCCGCGGATGTGGTGCCGATCCTGACCCTGCACCCCGTCGATCCGACCGGCGCCGACGTCCAGATCGCGGGCCAGGTGCAGGGCGCGAGCCGCGACTGGCTGGTGTTCCCGGCCGTCCTCACGGCGACGACGCCGCACGGGGACTACGCGCTCTCGGTGGGTGGCTACCCGGACACCAGCGTCCGGATCACGGTGACCACGCCGTCGGGCGCACCGGCGGGCGCGCCCGATCGGTGCGCGCTCCAGCTCGCGCCGGGTTCGGCGCCGGTCGCCCCGACGTTCCCGTTCCCGCCGGGGGCGGCGTGGCCGGCGCCGCCGCTGCTCGCGGTCGACCACGACGGGTGCATCGTCCCGGCGTGGTCGGTCGACGAGCGCGGCCGGGTGCTGGTCCCGCGCGCGGACGGCGGCGTCGATCTCCAGCCGAGCTGCCGCGGCGGCCTCATCGCGACCCTCTCCGTGGGCCAGCCGATCCGCGACGCGATCTTCTGGAAGCACGCCGTCGCCGTCCTCACGGCCACGGCCGTCCTGCTGTTCGATCTCTCGGGCTGCGCGCTCACGCCTTCGCCCTTCGCCGGCTCCCTGGTCGATGCGGTCGCGCTGGCGATCTCGGACCAGGGCGACCTCGTCGTCGTCGAGCGCTCGCTGCCCAACGTGCTGGTATTCCGCCGCGACGGCAGCCGGGTGGCGCCTCCCGCTGCGTTCGACGCGCGCGGCTGGTACGCCCGCCACCGGAGCCCCGCGTTCACCTTCGATCCGGCGGGGTGCGGGTACGAGATCGATCCGGCCCGCGCGGGCGAGGGCTGCTGCGTCTCGCCGGCGCGCGCGCTCACCGACGACGAGGCGCGGCTCTTCCGGTTGATCGACGATCTCCCCGGCCTGCGGCAGCGCGTCGCCTACCCGCCCAGCGGCTGGGCGATCCTCGGCCCGGGCGCGCCCGAGGACGCGCTCGACGCCGGCCGGCCGGGCACGCAGTGGCACCGCGTGGTGCTCTTCGGCGAGATCCCCGACGGCTGCGCCGTGCAGATCGAGACCCGCGCCTCCGACGACATCCTCGCGGGCGACCCCTTCGTCGCCGGGGGCTGGTCCGCGCCCGTGACGGCGGGGATCGCGGCGGCCGGGCCGGTCGACGCGCCCGACGACACGCGCACCGCCGCGGCGGACGCGATGATCCTGGCCGGGCCGGGGCGCTACCTCTGGATGCGCCTGACGCTGCTGAGCAACGGCGCGGCCACGCCGCGGCTGACCTCGATCGAGCTCGAGCGCCCGCGCGAGGGCACCGCGCGCCTCCTCCCCAAGATCTACCGTGACTCGACGCCCGACGACGACTTCCTCCGCCGCTGGCTCGCGCTCTTCGAGGCCACCGCGTGGGACGGCGTGGCGCGCCGCATGGACGGCTACCCCGAGCTCTTCGATCCGCGCACCGCGCCGGTCGCGATGCTGGCGTACCTCGCCGGCTGGCTCGAGCTGCCCGTGGCCTTTCGCCTCCGCTCGGATCCGGACCGGCTCCGCGAGATCCTGCTCCACGCCGACGAGATCGCCCGCGCCCGCGGCACCATCGACGGCCTGATCCTGATCGTCAGGCTCTACATGGGCTTCACCATCCACGTCGTCGAGTCGTTCCGCACCCGATCCGGGTTCGTCCTCGGCTGCGGCGTGGACCTGGGCGGCGTCACGGGCCCGGTGCTGGGCTGCGACACCATCCTCACGCGCGAGCCGGCGCCGACGACGCTCGGCGACTGGCCGCGCCTCGGCAGCTCGTTCCTCCTCGACTGCGACGAGCGGACGGGGACCATCCCCGGCCACTTCGAGGTGTGGGTGCCCGCGCGCGACGTGTGCAAGAGCGAGGACCTGGCGCTCCTCCGCATGCTCATCGACGCGGAGAAGCCGGCGAGCGCCACCTACGGTATCCGGCAGGCGGCGCCCGCGGGGTGGGTGGTGGGCGTGGGATCGGTGGTGGGGCAGGAGGTGAGCGGCGCGTTCGATCGGCACACGCTCGATCCGGCGACGTACGGGATCGCGCTGCTCAACGGTCCGCCGCGGCCCAGGCCGATCGGCGAGGGCTTCATGCTGGGCTTCGACTCGCGGCTCCCGGCCGCGGGGGGGCAGCCCGAGTTTCGACTGGACGCGACAGTGGGCAAGACGACGCGCCTCGGCGCATAGACCAAGAACGACGGAGAGGGCGAAATGGCAACCACCGGAACCGCACCGACCACGGGCGACCTCCTCGAGGTGCCGAGCGGCGTCGCGCGGCTGCGATATTTCTACGGGCAGCTCCTGACCCAGCGCGACCTCTCGGCCGAGCAGGGCTATCACGTGCTCCTGCGCCGCCTCATGCAGCGCGAGCTGCTGGGCGTGGGGACGGTGGCCGGACTCAAGGTCGAGGCGACGAACCTCACCACCTCCGACAGCGTCTGGGTCCGCGCCGGGCTGGCGATCGATCCGGACGGGCGGGAGCTCCTGCTCGTGAGCGACGTCTGCGTGCCGATCGCCGAGCCCCCTCGAACCCCGTCGAACCCGACGGACAACCCGGGGACCCCCTACGTCGTCACGACTCCCTACACGCGGGCGAACGTCGCGTCGGACGTCGCCGCGTACTGGGGGGCTGCCTTCGGCGCCGGGCTGAGCCCGACCGAGCCCAACGACGTCGTCACGCTCGCGTTGTGGCTGTGGGCCGTGATGGGCAACACCGGGACCCCGCACGACGATCCCAGCGGCAACGCCGGCGCTGGGGATTATCCCCTCCTGGCCAGCCGGCTCAACCTGCTCGCGAAGCCGGCGGGATTTACCCTCCAGCCTGGCCAGCGTCTCCTCGACTACTTGTTCGACGCGCTGGTGGGGACGACGTACCTCGGGCTGCGCTACGTCGAGCGGGGCAAGGAGCCGTCGCCCGCCGTGCTCGACGGCTCCTGCTGCGGCGACGTGGCCTGCTTCCCGGCGCGGGGCGAGGAGGGGGTGATGATCGTGGGGCAGAGCACGCCGTTCACCTCGTACGAGGATCCGGCGGCGCGGGCTGTCGACCCGTACTACTGGGCCAAGATCGCGATGGAGACGACCTTCGTCTCGCAGGAGAACCTGCCCGGTTTCCCGACCGCGCCGCCCTTCTTCCACCCGCGCACGGTTCTCTACGATTACATCCTCGGCTCCTTCCGGGGGCTGCCCCCGAGAGACGAGCCCTGCGTCACGGCCACGCCGCCCGTGGTGCCGCTGGCGTATGTGTACTGGGCGCGATATGGGGTCGTGGGGCAGCACCGGATCGGCCCCGTCAACAACTACATGCGTCCCTTCGCGCCCGGCGTGGCGCCGGTCCGCGCGTGGTTCGACGCGGTCACGAAGGACGTGAGCCCCCTGGCTACCAGCCCGCGCATCCTCGCGCTCTCGACCGGCAGCCACCAGCAGCTCCAGTACCCCACCGGCGCCACCGAGGTGCTCCTGCGCGCGACGCCGATGGTGCCGCTCAATCCCAGCATCGCCGCGACCACGTGGCAGATCGACTTCTATCCCAGGCCCCCCGGCGGGGTGGCGGTCACGTGGAGCAGCACCTCCTCGCCGTCGACGCTCACCATCACCGTCGCGCTCGACACCACCAACGGGGACGTGGTCCTCAAGTTCCAGTCCAACCCGATCGGCGGCGCCGTCGTGTTGCCTTCAGGCACCTACGTATGGCGGGTGAACGAGGGCAGCGAGCTCAAGGCGAACGTCACCGGCGCGGTGCTCGCTGGCGAGCTCCGCGTCCCCCTCGAGCTCCCCATGGGCAGCCAGATCTTCGCAGCGATGTTCTACGTTCCCTGATCCCGGAGGAGACGAACGACGATGAGCGCTACAACCGGTTCCTGCTCATGCGGGTGCAGCCCGTGCGCCTGCCCCTCCCCCACGGGATTTGGCTGCATCGGCGACATGTGCGTCCCGCGGCCCTGCTTCTTCAACGGCCAGCTCGTCACCTCGGACGATCTCAACGCCGCGGTCACCTACGCGCGCACCCGCGAGGCGATGCTCGCCCGCTTCGTCGGCGGCTGGGGTGTCCTCGGCGGGCTGCGTGTCGACAAGGCCCCCGGCATCCAGAGCGTGCGGCTGACCGCCGAAATCCCGGCGGCCCTCTCCCCGAACCCCCAGCTCCTCGCCGGCACCACCATCCAGGTGTCTCCCGGCGTTGCCACCGACGCCAGCGGCCGGGCGCTGGCCGTGTGCGCCCCGCGCATCCTCGACGTCGCGCAGCTCATGGCCGAGGCGCCCACCGCGCCGCGGACCCAGACGTGCACGACCTGGTTCGCCCCCATCAACGCCTGCGGCGAACAGGGGGACAACAACCTCACCGCCAGCGAGTACTGGCTGGTCGCCGAGTACGTGGAGACGCCGAGCCGGCCGGTGCCCCAGTTCGCGGGCGGCGGCGCCTGCGATCCCGCGCCCGGATGCGACTACAGCCGCAAGATCGAGGGCGTTCGCTTCCGCCTCGTCCCGGCGCTGCCGCAGCTCTACTTCCTCACCGGCTGCCTCGACGACATCGCCCCGCCGGCGGGATTCCCGCCCGACTTTCTGCCGGGCAACGGCTCCAGCCATCAGAGCACCAGCAGCAACAACAACAACAACATCACCGGTCGCACCAACACCGTCATCAACACCACCGACAGCACCACCACCACCACCACCAGCACCGACGACAATGGCGGCTGCATCTACGGTGACTACTTGATCTTCGAGGCGCTGATGCAGATCGTCGCCAACGCTTGCTGCAGCCAGCCGGCCGTGGTGCTCGCGCGCCTGATCGTCACCTCGAGCCCCGGCTCGCTCCAGGGAGGCCTCCCCACCGTGCCCCTCTACACGTTCTTGCTCGACGGCTATCCGTTCCGCCGCGTCATCGTCCCGGCCAGCGTGCTGACCTACCTCTCTGCGCAGACGATCTGCGCCGTCGAGAGCCTGACGGCTCAGCTCTACCAGAGCACGAACCAGACCAGCCAGGGCAGCCAGCTCCGGCGGTTCATCGGAGGCCTGAGGTGAGCGCGGTCCGGCCCATCTTCCAGGAGGGCGAGCGCCTCACCTCGCGCCGTCTCAACGCGGCCGTGGAGTACCTGCGGAGCACCCTCCGGCGGGTGCTGCTCGCGCCGCTCAGCCCGGGCGTCGCCACGGGGCTCGAGCTCAGCCAACCGGCCGGAACCACCACCATCGTGGTGGCGCCGGGCGTCGCCATCGAGGGGCGCGGACGGGTGCTCGTGCTCGAGGAGCCGCTGAGCTTCGACGTGGCCGACGTCCAGGCGCAGATCCCCGATCTGGCGATGACCGACCGGGTCTCGATCTGCCTCATGCTCGACGACCGCTCGGCGAGCTTCGATCCCTGCGCCCCCCACCTCCCGCTCGAGGTCGTCGAGAACGTCAGGCTCGGCTTCCGGAAGATCCCCGTGGTGGCCGGCGTGGCCTTCCCGCCGGCGACGCTGCTTGCGTTCCTGCAATCGTTCTCGCCCTCGCTCCGCGGTGCGTGGGACGAGCTCGACCCCGCGGGGCGGACGTCCGCCGACTTCTGCGTGCGGCTCGGGCACGCGACGTGGGACGGGACGAACTTCGTCCAGGTCTCCATGAGCGACCGGGCCGGTGTGGTCCCGCGCTTCGCGGGCCTCAGGAACTCGTTCGGCGATCCCACGCTCGCGCTCGGCCGCGACGCCTCGAACCACCCCCACCTCGGGGTCGCGGTGGCCACGACCTTCGGCGCCGGCGCGCCGGTCGCGTTCCAGGCGCCGGTCGCGTTCCAGACCGCGCTCGTCGTCGCGGGCCAGGCGACCTTCGAACAGCCGGTGGCCTTTTTGTCGACCGCAGGCGGGACACAGGCCCAGGCGGCGGTGGTCGCCGAGGACGTGGGTCAGCCGCCGGCGGGGCGGGTCAATCCGATCGATCCCCGGGTGTTCGAGGCGGCGGGCGGCCGAGCCGGGGCGCCGCTGGGCGTGAGCGGCGTGCTGGCGGTGTCCATGGAGTACGACGTCCCGCTGGGGACGTCACAATTCTTTCCAAACGTCCCCCACGCCGGGTTTCCGCTGGCGCTCGGCACCGCCGGCGGCCCCCGGGTCGCGCCCTTCGCGGCGAGCGTCATTCCCTCGATCGTGGGGCTCTCGGCGGCGGCCAGTTATCCCAGCGCCACCAGCACGACGCTCGTCCCGGTCGCGGTCTCGGGCATCGTTCAGGCGTACGTGACGAGCTCGCTCTTCGGCACGCTCCCCGTGGGCACCGCGCTGACGCCGGACGGGGTGAACGTCGTCCCCGGGTCGCGGTACCCCCTGCGGGCGGCGACCACGGGGGACATGGTCGTGGCCCGCGCCGCGGTCACCGTCCCCGCGACCGGGCTCGCGGAGCTCTGCGCGGTGTGGGCGGCCCCGCCGTATCCAATGCCGTGAACCGGGGATCCGTGGCCCCGTGAACGTGCCTCGATCGACGGCGCACCCAGCAATGCTAGTACGGCCCGCAAACGCCCCAGAGGTAGCCGACGTCCTGGCAGACCTTGCCGGTGGCGCACTGGTTGGCGGTGTTCAGCTGGCAAAGGGGAGCACATTTCCCCTTGTAGCACACGTCGGGCACCGCACATTCCTTGTCGGCCACGCACGCCGCGCCGTGACCCAGGCACGTCGTGCAACCCTCGCAGTATCCTCCACAGGGGGATATCGGACGACAGTTCTCCAGCGGAGGGCACCCGTTGGCCATGGGCACGGTGCAGGTCTGGCCCGTGGTCTCGGGCAACGCGAGGTTCGGATCGAGCGTCCCGCCGCACCCGCCGGTGCTCGCCGAGGTGCTGCTCGCCGAGGTGCTGCTCGCCGAGGTATGCCCAGCGCTGCTCGAGGTGGTCCCGCCGGCGCTGGCGGACGAGCCGACCGTCGCGGCGCCGCCGGCGCTGCCGGAGCTCGACAGCGATCCGGTGGCGCCGCCGCCGCCCTGCGCGCCGCCCCCGGAGCCCTGGAGGTGGTAGCCGTCGAACGACACGGCGCAGGCGCCGGCCGTGGCGGCGCCGGCGGCGGCGAGCCCGGCGAGCCGGAGCGTGGCGCGGGTGAGCGCGCGGACAGGGCGGCGAAGCATCGCGTATCTCTCCGGGTTTCGAGGCTACGTTGACCAACGTCATCCTACCGCCCGGGTCCCGGAGAGCAAGATCATTGCGGCGCGTGGCCGCCAGGAGAGATCGAGATGGCCGCTGACAACATCATCCGTTCGGTCACCGAGTCGCTGCTCACGATCCTGCGGAGCGACGTCACCATCCTCCCGGCCGACAAGATCATCGCGCAGACGCCGGACGCCTCGGCCGGGGTCACGCAGCAGATGATCTTCGTCTACCTCTTCCAGGTCCTCGAGAGCGCCTCCCTCCGCAACACGGGGCCGCGCGCCGTCCTCGGCTCGGGCGGCCAGATCGTGACGCAGCAGAAGGACCCGCTCGCGCTGGACCTGCATTACCTGCTGATCCCCCTGTCGGGCCCGGACAACTACGCCGACAGCCACAACCTCCTCGGCGCGGCGATGCGATCGTTCAACGACCACTCGATCTTCTGCCCCGGCGCGCTGGGCGTCCCCCACGTGAGCGCCGAGGACGCGAAGCTCGAGTTCCGGCTGACGCTCAACCCGCTGCCGACGTCGGAGCTCATCCGGCTGTGGGAGGCGGTGCAGCAGCCCTATCGGCTGAGCGTCGCCTACGTGGTCCGGACCGTGCTGATCGACAGCCTGCTCAGCACGGACACGCGCCTGGTCAGCGAGCGGAGGTTCGTGCGCGAGGAGATGTAGACGGCGATCCGAGAGCCCTCCGCTTCGCGTTCACGGAGATCGGCCGCCAGGTCAGGTCAGCCGCGGGCGCGGGGCGGGATCACTGGTCCCCGCTGCAATAGGAGATGTCGAGGTGCGCCCGCGCCAGGGTCCCCGTCTCCTTGCTGGCGAAGCAGTAGATGAGGCCGCTCTCCGGGGCGAGGAGCAGGCTCAACTGGTGCTGGGTGGCGTCGAGCCACGTGGCCGTGAACACCGAGGGATCGAGGCTCACCGTGATGGTGGGCTCGAGGCCGGTGAACGTGCCCGTCGCCGGGGCGAGCGCGGCGGGGTCGCCGTGATCGGTGGCGGCCTTGGCGCCCGGCGCGCCCCAGAGCGCGGTGGGGACGCGGTGGGTCCAGGTCGCGCCGTCGCCGTTGTTGCCGGGCGTCCCCTCGTTCCAGTCGTTGCGCGCCGGATAGACGTGCAGCATGCCGGGCGCGTGGGGGCACGTCCCGCCGGGGCCGCACGTCTGGTTGGTGGCGGTCATGGCGACGTGCACGAGCGTGAGCGTGAGCGACACGACCGTCTTCGCCTGGATGGCCTGGAACGCGGCGGGCGCGGCCTTGAGGTCGAAGCGCAGCAGCGCGCGGATGTCGATGCCGGCGTTCACGTCCGCGAGGATGTCGTTCCCGTAGACGCCGTTGTTGCTGACCAGGCTGGTGTCCGCGGTGGCGTCGAAGCCGGCCATCATCACCGCGCAGCCCGGGCCGGCCTCGGCGTCGTCCCCCGCGTCGCTGCCCCCACCGCCGCCGCCGCCGCTCGATGCGGTGGTCGAGGCCGAGGCGGTGTTCGAGGTCGCGTGGGCGCCCCCCGTGCCGGCGGAGGCCCCGCCGGACTCGAAGGGCTTGTCGAAGTCGGCGCCGATGATCGACGCGCAGCTCCACGCGCTGCCCAGGAGGGCCAGCGCGGACGCCATCGGGACGAGCCTCCAGCGCATCAGAACCACCTCCAGCGGCCGGAGAGAGGGCACGATTGCGGTCCCCTGCCTCCGCGGAGCGTATCAAGCGCCTCCTCGGACAACAAGGGCGGGATCCCCGCCGTTCTCGCACCGGACCAGATCCGGTATGCTGCGCCCGGGGGAGCGGGCCGCGCTCCACGTGTCCCCACGCCCACGGGTCCGGTGCCATGACGACCAAGATCGACGCGGAACACGAGAGCTACCAGGCCGTCGACGAAGAGTCGCCGCCGGGCCCCGGGCGCGGGCGCAGCCCCTTCACGGCGACGACGCAGGTGGCCCCGGACCTGCGCAGCCCCTTCATGCAGGCGGCCCCGGATCGGGAGATCTCCCGGGCCCCGTGGGACGACGAGCGCGGGGCCAGGTGGGCGAGGGAGCTCGCGTCCGACGCGGTCGCCGGCCTCTCGTCCACGACCCGCCTCTCGGTGCGCGTGGCCTCGGGCGAGCCGCTCAGCGTGCGCGAGTTCGTGGTGGAAGAGCGGATGAACGCGCTCTTCGCCGTCCAGGTCGTGGCGGTCGTGGCCGACCCGAGCCTCGATTTCGAGGCCGCCGTCGGCATGCCCGCGAGCTTCGCGGCGGTGAGCCGGATCGCGCCTTCGCGACCGCGCCTCTGGTCCGGCGTGTGCAGCCACCTCCGGCAGGTCCGCGTCGAGCCGACGGGCCTGTCCACGTACGAGATCGAGATCGTCCCCCAGCTCTGGCTCCTCGATCAGCGCCGCAACTACCGCATGTTCCAGCAGCGGTCCGAGCTCGAGATCGCGCTGGCGCTGCTTGCCGAGTGGGGGATCGAGCCCGAGCTCCGCGTCACCTCCACCTACCGCAAGCGCAAGTATCGCGTGCAGTACGGCGAGTCGGACTACGCCTTCTTCTGCCGCATGCTGGAGGACGCGGGTGTGGCCTTCTTCTTCGAGCAGGGCGAGGCCGGCACCACGCTCGTCCTCGCCGACGCGCCCCAGGCCGCGGCGCCGCGGGCTCCGCACATCGCCTTCCGCGACCGCGCCACGGCCGCCGAGCGCGAGCACGTGACGGAGGTGGCGGTGGGCCGGCGCGTCCGGCCCGGCCGCTACACCGTCCGCGACCACGACTACCGGCGGGCCCCCTCGTACAAGCTGCTGGCCACGGCCAGGGATGGCCGCGGCGTCGAGGACCGGCTCGAGCGCTACCACTACGTGCCCGGCGCGTTCCTCTTCGAGAGCGAGCGCGGGGAGGAGACGCCCTTCGCGGACGACCGCGGCCGCTACCGCACCGACGAGGGCGAGGCTGACAAGCTCGCGCAGAGGCGGCTCGAGGCCCAGCGCACGACGGCGCTCCTCTGCTCGTTCGCGACCAACGCCCTCGACCTCTCGCCGGGCGTGGTCGTGGGCTTCCTCGATCACCCCCACGCACGGCTGGCGGACGACAAGCGGCACCTCGTCGTCGCCTCGAGCCTCCGCGGCGCCGTCGATCGCGAGTGGACGCACCGCTGCGAGGCCGTGAGCGCCGAGGTGCCCTATCGGCCGCCGCTCGCTACGCCCAAGCCCCGGGTGAACGGCGTGGAGAGCGCGACCGTCGTGGGCGCGCCCGGCGAGGAGATCCACACGGACGAGTTCGGGCGCGTGCGGGTGCACTTCCACTGGGATCGCGAGAGCGCGATGAACGACCAGAGCTCGTGCTGGATCCACGTGAGCCAGTCCTGGGGCGGCGCCGGCTTCGGCGGGCTGAACCTGCCCCGCGTCGGGCAGGAGGTGATCGTCGACTTCATCGGCGGCGATCCGGATCGGCCCATCGTCGTCGGCCGCGTCTACACCAACGTGCAGAAGGTGCCCTACAAGCTGCCCGACGCCAAGACGCAGAGCGGCTGGAAGAGCGCGTCCACGCACGGGACGGGCGGCTACAACGAGATCTCGTTCGAGGACTCGGCCACCCAGGAGCTCTTCCACATGCAGGCCGAGAAGGACATGAGCAAGCTCGTCAAGCACGACGAGAAGGGCACCGTCGGCCGCGATCGCACCCGCTCCGTGGGCCGGGACGAGGCCAGCAAGGTCGGCAACGACCGGAGGCGGGAGGTCGGCCACGACGAGCGGCTCGGCGTCGGCAACGACCGGCACCGGCAGGTCGGAAACGACGAGCAGATCGGCGTCGGCCACGACCGGCGCCTCCAGGTCGGCCACGACCAGCGGATCAGCGTCGGCAACGACCAGCGCGAGGTCATCGGTCGCGACCAGTACCTCGACGTCGGCCGCGATCACCACGAGAAGGTGGTGAATGATCAGAGCCTGACCGTCGGCAACGACCGGATGCACGGCGTGGTCCGCGACGATCACCTCGACGTCGGCCGCGACGCGTTCCACGCGGTGGGCCAGAACCTGCGTCAGGACGTGGTCATGAACACCACCTTCGTCGGCGGGCAGAACCGCACCGCGCAGGTGGGCCTGGTCGACTCCGTCGCCGCGGGGGTGCGGTTCGAGGTCGCGATCGCCCCGGCGTCCGGCGGGTCCTCGGCGAACGTGACCATGACCGACCAGAAGATCGTCTTCACGACCGGCGCGGGGGCGACGATCACGATGGAGGGCTCGACCATCCGCCTCGAGGCGACCACCATCATGACGGTCGCCCAGGACTTCGCCGGCCTGGCCTCGCTGAACAAGACCGTGGTCGGCGGGATGAACCAGCTCGAGCTCGGCTCCGGCGGCGGCCAGCTCACGCTGCACTCCGCCAAGGATCTCACGGCGACGGTGGGCGGCAACGCCAGCGTCGGCGCCACCGGCGACGCGACCGTGGCCGGCGCCACGGCGGGCCTCGCCAGCACGTCGAAGACCACGGTGGCGTCGTCGGGCGGCGACGTGGTCATCAACGGCGGGCCGTGGGTCAAGATCAACTCGTGACGCCCGCCGCCGCCGACAGGAGCCCCCGATGAGCGTCTTTCATGCGAACGAGTTCGTGATGAACCTCCCCGATGCGCTCAAGGACAACACGGTCAACGTGTTCGCGCTGACGAGCCAGGGCCCGAGCGAGTTCGGCGTGGTCGTCGCGCGCGACACGCCCGAGGACGGCGAGGCGCTCGTCACCTACGTCGAGCGCCAGGTCCGCGTCCTGTCGAAGCGCGCGCCGCTCTTCAAGCTCCTCCACCAGGAGGCGACGACGGTGAACGGCAAGCCGGCCATCCTCTTCGACTACACCTGGCTCTCGGACGCCGGCACCATGCACCAGCGTCAGGTGGCGGTGATGTCCAGGCCCTCGCAGGTCATCAGCTTCACGGCCACCTGCAAGGACCGCATCTCCGCGAAGTGGGACGCCACGTTCCGCGAGATGATCGACACCCTCCGCTTCCGGAGCTGAGCCATGCCCGTCGCCGCGCGCCTCGGGGACCCGATCCAGCACTCGGACGCCATGGTCGGCCTCCTGGAGGGCCTGGCGATCGGGCTGGTCGTGGGCGCGGCCATCGTGGCCACCGGCGGCGCGGCGGCGGTGGTGCTGGTGGCCACGGCGGCGGGCGCGGTGGCCACCGGCGCCGGCGTCGGCGAGCTCATCGGGTCGCTCCAGCTCTCGGGGGGCACGGTCACCGGCACGCTGGTGACGGGCTCGCCCAACGTCCAGATCGGCGGCGCGCTCGCCGCGCGCGCCTTCGTCGCCGCGGGCGACACGGTGGCGTGCGCGGGCGTACCCCCGCTCTACCTGCCGCCCTCGCACGACGGCAAGCGCGTCGCGCAGGGCAGCGCCTCCGTCGTCATCAACCAGTCGCCGGCGGCGCGCGTCGGCGATCTGATCGAGTGCGGGGCGCAGATCCAGTCAGGGTCCACCACCGTCCTCATCGGCGGTGGCCAGGTCACCACGGTCCAGATCGAGAGCGAGGTGCCCGACTGGATCAACAAGGGCATCATGGTCCTCGGCCTGGCGAGCGCGGTCGTCCTCGCGGGCCCGGTCGTCGCCCTCGCGGGGTTCGCGGGCGGCCTGCTCGGCGGTCAGATCGGGACCGATCTCGGCGGCGACTGGTTCGGCCAGGGGTCCGACGGGCAGAAGATCATGGGCTTCGTGGGCGGCATGATCGGCGGCGGCCTGGCCGGTCACGGCGCCGAGGGCATGGCGGACTCCCTGGGGGATGCCGTCGGCGGTCCGGTGGGGAAGTTCATCGGAGGCGGCATGCCGGACGTGCTGGCTCCGCCACGTGCCGGCGAGACGCCCGCGGGCGCGACGCCGGTGGGCGAGACGCCCACGGGCCAACCGGCTGCGGGCGAGACGCCAGGAGGCGAGACGCCAGGAGGCGAGACGCCCGCCGGCGAGACGCCCGCGGGCGAGACGCCCGCAGACGAGACGCCGGCAGGCGACGCGCCCGCAGACGAGACGCCCGCAGGGGAACCCCCGACCGACGAGACGCCCGCAGGCGAGACGCCCGCGGCGACGCCGAACGGGGACGCCCAGGCCGGCG
>JADMIO011276626.1_pt1 | contig 16903 bp, 14 predicted proteins | sample 8958161 | NCBI WGS metagenome assembly JADMIO01 (sample SAMN16585339, study PRJNA669376) | soil metagenome | isolation source: Crop rotation soil | place: USA: Cullars Rotation, Alabama | collected 2011
CCAAATCGCCACCGCAGTCATCACCACGATGACGACGATGAAGAACAGAATGTGACGCCCGATCTGTGCGGGTCGGGCCGCGGTCATTGTTGATGCAGTCGTCGACTCGCGCCCAGATGACTCGCAAGCGCGGCGAGCGGAAACATGAAGACCATGAAGAAGGTAAAGATGAACACGGCAGCCATGCCGCCGAACGCGCTCGAGGGCTTGGCCGGTTCGCGAACGACCAGCAGCATAACAAAGACGCACAGCGGCTGCACACCAACGATGATGGCGCCCCACCGCCATGCACGCTCAGGGCTGCGGTAGCCGCACACGGCCGCCCCCGCGAGCACTACTGCCAACCAGACCAGCTGCGCCGCCCACTCGGGGACTGTGGCCGCCAACAACCAACCAAAAACGGAGAGGCACAAGGCGCAGGCAATCCCGAGAGTGGCCGCCAGGCTAAAGGTTCTCGTCGGGTTAAAGAACTGTCGGACAATCACTGCGCCCATCCCAGCCTCCATTGCCCACGACGCGGTGTCGCATTCGTGCGACCCGGTCGCGAGAAACTCGCGTCGCATTGAATCTGCACCCGTGCAGGTTACGCCCCGCACGTCAGGAGGTCGTGAGACGTGTCTGAAAAAACGCTGAAGAAACGCTGACCACCTGGGCATTCAGCGATTCGAGGATTCAGCGATCCAGGATTAGTGATTCGCGCCGACGCGATGCCGCTGCTGCTCGCAGCCGGACTCGCCATCGACACGATTTATAAGGAGAAGTGACCGCGCTCGGGTCGGAGCCGCGGCCTCAGTGCGTTGTCAGGGCGCAACCCTGAGCACGCTTCCTTTCTTGATGAGAAGCTCATGGGAATGCGTGCCCGGCCTCTTCGCCATGTCATCGAGGTACCGCAACACGATGTCGTCCAGGAACTCCGCCGCCTCGAGCTCCTCGTAGTCGGCCGTCTTCTTGACCGAGACCGACAGTCGTCCCTCACCCTGCAGCTTTCGGAAGGTCGAGCCGCTCTCTCGCTGGAACCACTCCCAACTGAAACCGCGCTGATCACCACGGTGGTATACAACCAGACCAAACCCGTCGAGCTTCTTCTCCTGATGCACCGACGCGCCTATGGCGAATGAATCGCTCAGGGGGAGCGACTTATCCCATGCCGGCCTGCCGTTGTTGTCCGGTCCCCCTTTCCGTACGATGATGTCCCGCGACGGGAGGTAGGACTTGGTACCTTTGTCGAGCAATTGACGCCCCGGACCGAGCAGCGCTACCGCCTCCCACGTCACGGTCTGCGTGTCGGCTGCCTGGGGCCCGACAACGAGCGCCAATACCACCGCGACAGATCCCAGTCTCACGTCGCCTCCCTCGTCGCCCTGCCACTCGTCTCACACTTCATCATTCGATACGACTGCGCCGATCGCATTGCGGCTACGTTCCCGCTTTCGTGATCGGCGCGACGACCAGCTTGCGAAGTCCGACGTGCGAGTGATCGCCCTGGATCATGATCGGACCGGGCGCCAGCTCGTCGTTATCGAGGGCCCCGCCGGTGAATGCGGGAAGCACCGCGTTGTCGTGGACGCGCTTGCCGTTCAGCGTCGCCGTGATGTGATTGCCGACCACGACCACGTTCAGGATCTGCCATTCGCCGGGAGGGTTGCCGGCATAGACATCGGCGCGCTTCCAGCCGTAGATGTCCATCAACAGGCCCGGGTAGGTCGAGGTCGCCCGCCGGGCGTCGTAGTCCGTCGCGAGCTGCAGCTGCAGCTCATATCGTCCGCGAATGTAGAAGCCGCTGTTCTCGCTCGTGCTGGCCAACATGATCTCGGCGTCGGCCTTGAAGTCTTTGAACTTCTCCTTCGTGTAGATGTTGCACGTCGGCCGCTCGCCTCGTGCGGGGACTTCGTTCTTCAGGATGCCGTCTGCGATGGTCCAGCGATCCTCGCAGGGACTCTGCCACGTCTCCGGCGTCAGTCCCGACCACGTCTCCTTGCCGACGCCGGGTCCGACGATCACCACGGGCTTGCCGTAGGTGTGATTGCCGTTGGCGTTCGATGGCGGCCACACCGGCTGACGCACGCCGACCCAGTTAATCGTCCGCGGCACCGGTGCAGCTCTCGGCGGAGGCGGTGGAGCGGCTGCAGTGTTTGCCGGCGCCGCCGCGGCGGCTCCTTCACCGGCTCTGCCTCCCCTGGCGCTCGGGCACGGATCGCCCGGCGTCTCGTGATGGCCGATCAATTTGCCGTTCTCGATCTTCGCGTGATACACGGGACCGCAGGCCGGCTTCGGCAGCGTATCGCCCGGACCGAACTGCCACGTGAGCTCGCCGTTCTCAACTTTGATGATCGGGATCGGTTGGGCATGGGCGACGCGGTCGAGGAACATGCCCTCGAGGTGGTCGCCGACCTGCTTCACTTCGAGAAAGTAGATCAGGTGATTGTCGGATCCAGTGCCGGTAATGTTCCATCGTCCGACGAACGGGTTCTGCTGGGCCGAAGTGACAACATACGCGGCGGCCAACACAGTGACGATGACGGCGAGCTTCACGCGCATCAGAGCATCTCCTCTTGCCGGGCCGGGCGGGGGTCTCCGAGCCGACCAAGCGCGCGCAGATTATCGCGGCTCGCCCGGAGCGTCAATTGACGAGAGAATTCTTCCGCCGACAACCGGAATCCGCTGCTGACCCTACGATGCGCGAACGAGCTCAGTGACGAGCTGTGAGGCCGAGACGTAATCGATCTTTCCCGTGCCGAGAATCGGCACCGCAGGAACCGGGACGATGGATCTCGGCACGAAGATCTCCGGAAGACCGGCTTCCCGCGCGGCAGACGCCAGCGCGGCGCGGCTCGCATCAACATGGTCCGTCACCAGCACGAGCTGCTCACCACGCTTGGGATCCGGCAGCGTGACGACGGCGTGCTGACTGTCCGGCCACACCTTCGCCACGAAGTCCTCGACGGCACCGAGCGGCACCATCTCGCCCGCCACCTTGGCGAAGCGCTTCGCGCGTCCCTTGATCGTGATGAAGCCCTCGGCGTCGATGTCGACGATATCGCCGGTGTCGTACCAGCCATCCTTCGGCGGCTCGAGCACGCCTGGGTTCTCCGCACGGAGATAACCGAGCATCACGTTTGGACCGCGGACATAGAGACGCCCGCCTGGTTCGATGCCTTGGACTTTTTCGAGTCGATGCTCGATGCCTGGGAGGAGACGGCCGACCGTGCCCGCCTTGAAATGCATGGGTGTGTTGACGGCAAGACCGGGCGACGTTTCCGTCGCCCCGTAGCCTTCGAGAATGCGGATGCCGAACTTTTCGAACCAGGCACGTCGTGTCTCCGGCTTCACCCGCTCCGCTCCCGCAAAGACATACCGCACGGAATAGAAATCGTAGTTGTCCGCGACACGGGCATATCCGGCAAGGAACGTGTCGGTACCAAAGAGAATCGTCGCGTTCATCGCATAGGCGAACTCGGGCACCGTCCGGTAATGCAGCGGCGACGGATAGAGGAACGTCCGCACGCCGGCAAGCAGCGGCAGCAGCAACCCGCCGGTCAACCCGAAACTGTGGAAGACCGGCAGCGCGTTGAAGACGACGTCCTTCGGGCTGACGTCGACGACCGACGACAACTGATGCCGGTTCGCCAGCAGGTTGCGGTGACTGAGGACGACACCCTTCGGCGTGCCTTCAGAACCGGACGTGAACAGCACCACCGAGGGATCGTTGGCTCGCTCGGGCCGATGGCGCGGCTTCGCAATCAACGATCGCATCAGCGCACCCAGCTTCGCGAACACTCCGATCTCGCCGCGAATGTCTTCGAGGTAGACGATTGTTGCGTGCGGCGCGAGCGCGGCAACGAGCGCATGCAGTTTCGCCTTGTCGATGAACTGACGCGCGGTGATGATGCGCGTAATCACCGCGCCGCGGCATGCGGCAATTGCCGAGGCGGGACCGGTGGAGAAGTTCAGCATCGCCGGGACGCGGCCTTCGGCCTGCAGCGCGAAGAACGTGACCAGCGCCGCACGTGACGTGGGCAACAGCACACCGACGCGTTCGCCGGCGCGCGTGTCTCGAGCGAGAACGGAGCCGAGCGCGAAGCTTCCGGTCACGAGGGCGCGGTAGCTGAGCGGTCGCATCTCGAGATCGTCGGCGATGATGTGGCTGCCGCCATGCTGCTCGCGCGCGTCGAGCAGCGCGTCGAAGAGCGTGGTGTCGATGCGAGCGCCGTTAAACATCGACTGAACCATCTGATCGCCGAGCGCGCGGCGCAAGGCGACCCGGCGCGCGCGGCCGCTCACCCCTTCCGGAGCGACCAGCATGCGCGGCGGCAGCACGTGAATCCGAATCTTGGGGAAGAGTCGGCGGCGGACCTTGCCCGCGAGGCGTGAGAACGGGGTGAATTCCACGCCGTCGATTCGAATGGGCAGGAGCGCAGCCTTGGTGCGCTCTGCGATCACCGCCGGTCCGTCGTAGACCTTCATCAGCGAGCCGGTCGTCGTGATGCGCCCTTCCGGGAAGATGATGCAGGCCGAGCCCGCTTCGACCGCGCGGATCATCGCCCGGATCGACAGCGGGTTGGTTGGATCGACCGGCAGCGCGTTGACGAACAGCAGGAACGGCCTAGCCCACCATTGTTTCGCGATGAATGTGTCGACCGCAAAGATCGGGTCGCCTGGCAGAAATGCGCCGAGCAGGAGGCCGTCCAGAAACGACGCGTGATTGGCGGCAATCACCGCATGCGGCATGGCGGCTTTCGCGTGCTCGAGGCCATCGACTTCAACTCGATAGAGCAGCCGAAGGACCAGCCGCACCAGGGTTTTCGCCAGCGTGCGCCGGAGAATCCACGCGGCGATGAGTGCGACCACGAGCGTCGCGGCGCCGCACAGCCCGAACAATTCGCCCATTGACATGCCGCGTGCGAGGAACGCGGCTGCGGCAAGGGCGGCCACCGACATCGCCATCGCGTTGATGATGTTGTTGGCAGCAATCACCCGGGCGCGGTGGGCCGGCTCACTCTCGTGCTGCAGGATGGCGTAGAGCGGTACCGTGAAGAGCCCGCCGGCGATCGCCAGGCCAATGAGATCCGCGAGGATGCGCCAGCTTCCCGGCTGCGCAAGAAACGTGGACACGTTTACCAGCACGCCGGTCGTGGCACGGCCGCGACTGGCAAGATGGAGATCGAGCGCAAACAACGCCATCGCCAGAGCGGATCCGGGGACATGACGGGCGCTGACCTCTCCGTGCAGCAGCCGCTCAGCCAGCATCGATCCCACGCCTACTCCGACGGCAAAGAGCGCCAGCATCATGGTCACGACCCCTTCGTTCGCGAAGAGTACGTCCTTGGCGAACGACGGAAGGCCTGAGACGACGGTCGCGCCGAACAACCAGAACCATGAGACGGCGAGAATCGGCAGCAGGAGCGACGGCCGGGACGTGACGTGTCCGACAACGTCGATCGTGTCGCGAAGGAACTGCGGGCGCGGCGCATCGGCGCCGGCAGACGAAGGCGCCGGCGGAATCTGTCGTGATGCGAGCCAGCCGATGAAGGCCGCCGTAATACCGCAGCCACCAACGATGAAGGCGCCGTTGCCAACCAGCACGATGCTGCCACCGAGAATCGTGCCGAGGAGAATCGCCAGGAACGTGCCAGCCTCGATGAGCGCGTTCCCGGCAACGAGCTCGTCCTCGCGCAGATGCTGCGGCAGCAGCGCATATTTGATCGGACCGAAGACCGTCGAGTGCGTGCCGAGGCAGAACAGTGCCGCGAACAGCAGCGGGACACTGCCTTGCCAGAGTCCCCACGCGCCGAGCGACATGATGCCGATTTCGGCAACCTTTACGACGCGCGCGATCCTCGACTTGTCGATCCGATCGGCCAGCGTCCCTGACGCGCCCGAAAAGAGGAAGAACGGCGCGATGAAGAGAGCACCGGCGAGCATGACGAGCGATGCCGCGCCAATCCCCGCCTGTTCGGCGAGCCGGAACGTCACCACGATGCCGAGCGCGCTCTTGAGCAGGTTGTCGTTGAAGGCGCCGAGGAACTGCGTGACAAACAGCGGAGCAAAACGCCGGGTCGTCAGAAGCTGCACAAGTGGCGAACGCATCACACTACTCCTCGTTCAGACCGTCGTCAGCGCCGCCCAGGAGGCCGCGATGAGACGGTCGCACATCGAAGTTACGCGGGACGACAGTCGTCCGTACGCAGCGAAGGTCACCGGCTGAAGCACGATGCCGAAGACGAGCGCCGTCGCGAGATCGGGGTGCTGATCGGGAATCTCCTTCGACGCGATCCCACCCGCGATCACGTCGCGGACCGCGTCGACGGGTGTTGGAGATCCCGGGGCGAGCCTGGTGAGCTGGCCGTGCTGCACGAAGAGGAGAAACCGGAAGAGCCATGGGTCCTCGTCGTGCGCGTGGCAAAACCCGCGGATCATGGCGGCGAGCTTGCCGCGTGCCGTGACTTCGGGGCGAGCGAGCGACTCCAGTCGGCCGGCAAACTGCACGTACTGCCGCTCGAAGACCTGCCACACGAGTTCGTCTTTGCTGACGAAATGACGGTAGAGCGCACCTTCCGAGATATCGACGGCACGAGCGATATCCCGCACGCTCGTCTCTGCGACACCCTTCTCGACGAAAAGCCGAATGGCGGCCTTCTCGATTCGTTCTCGCGTGTCTGGAAATCGGTGGCGAGGCATAGTAAGTAAACGTTTACTCACTTTAAACCCAAGCGAGAGGAAAGTCAACTCCATCGGTTTTTGCTAGGAAAACTCGTCGAGTAGGAAGCCGGGTGGTCTGGAGACCCGGGTTATTCGAGATGTCCCTGCGGGTCGTGTACGTGCCGCGTCAAGCCGACATCCGGAGCGGTGTCTCGCGGATGGTCTCCCGGGCGACCTCGGGGCACTGTCATCGGCTCTCCGCGTGATAACCCGGTCCTCGCACGACTTTTCCCGGTAACGCGTTTGTCATCTTCCCTTCGGCGATGACGGGAACGCCGTTTACCAACACATAGGACATTCCAACCGCAAGCTGGTTCGGATTATCGAACGTCGCCAGGTCGCGAATGGAATCGGGATTGAAGATCACGACATCGGCCCACATTCCCTGCTTGAGCACTCCGCGGTCAGCCAGGCGCATGCGCTGGGCGGGTAACGCGGTGAATTTGCGGATGGCGTCTTCGAGTGTGAGCTTGTGTTCCTCGCGGACGTACTTTCGAAGAATCCGCGGAAAGGTTCCATACGCGCGCGGGTGCGGATGCTCCTTGCCAAGAATTCCATCAGGGGCCGTGCCCTGCGAATCGTTGTCGACCGACACCCACGGTTGCTGCAGGGCGAGGGCGACGTCCGGCTCCGACATCCCGAACACGGCGTTGTAGGTGAACGCCTCGTCCTCGATCAGAATATCCATCAGCGTGTCGATCGGATCCTTCCCGCGTTCCTTCGCGATCTCCGCCAGCGTCTTTCCCTGGAGCGGCAGTAGACGCGGATTCGCCACCACCGCGATCAGAATGGCCTCCGGCCCGGGAACCTCCTGCCACTCGTTTTCCCACGGCGCATTCGGTGTGAGCAAGTCTTTGCGGATACGCGCGCGCATCGCTGGATCCTTCAACCGCTCGATCATTTTCTTGTCGCCACCGTCATGCGCCCAGGGGGGAATGAACGCCGATGTGCTGTTAAACCAGGCCGGGTCTGCGTACGTGTTTGCGCCGACCTCGACGCCGTTCGAGCGCGCCGCATCGATCCTGGCGACGATCGTGGGCATCAACCCCCACTGCGGTTTCCCTGCTGCCTTGAGATGCCAGATCTCTACAGGGATCTTCGCCTCGCGTCCGATGCGCACCGCCTCGTCGATCGCTTCCAGGACGTGCGCCCCCTCCGAACGCATGTGGGTTGCATAGATGCCGCCGTATTTCGATGCCTCGCTCGCCAGCGCGATCAGCTCCTCGGTGGTTGCGTACGGTGCCGGCGCATACTGGAGCGACGTCGACAGCCCGACCGCACCCTCTTCCATGGCGGCGCGGACGAGCGCTTTCATGCTATTCAGTTCAACTTCGTTTGGCTTCTTATCGGCGTCTCCCAGAACCATCCGCCGCACCTGCGTCGCGCCGACATAGCTGGCAAGGTTGATCCCCATTCCCTGTTTTTCGAGCCTGGCGAAGTACTGCGCCAATGTGCGCCAGTCGGGCGTCACCTTGTAGTGTTCGTAGGTCACGTGGTCGTCCGCGACGATCGCATCGTTCAGCGGCGCGATCGACCCGCCTTCGCCGGTAATCTCCGTAGTAATCCCCTGGAAGATTTTGGAAGGCAGCTGCGGGTTCACGAGGATCGTCAGCTCGGACTGGCCGAGCATGTCGATGAACCCGGGCGCGACGATCATTCCATGTGCATCGATACGGCGTGTCGCCGGGCCGGCCAGATGACCAATCGCGGCGATCTTGCCGTCGCGAATTCCGATGTCCGCGGCATACCACGGTGAGCCGGTGCCGTCGATGATGTGGCCGTTCTCGATGACGAAGTCGAACACCGGTCGACCACTCTGCGGTGCCATGGAACAGGCGACACCAGTGCCAAATGAGAGGAGTGGGAGGATCGCGGTCAACCACCGCCACACGCGTAACCCGGTTCGAGATTTCGTCACGATGATCTCCGGAATGTCAGCAACGAGAACACTCGCTCATTGTCGCCCTGACGGTGTGGATGTTGAAGGCAGTGTCTCATGCACGACAACATAGGCCTTCGATCGCTATGCAGGTTCTCATGCCGGGAAGCGGCATCGGCCTCGCGCTCGTAGCGTTTCGGCGGCGACGCGAACGATCAGAGCATTCGATTGCCGCGCCATTCGAATCGCCGCCTCGGCGGCGCGCCGGCTACGAGCCGCGTCCTTCGGGCGTTTCTCGTAGTCATACCCTGAGGCAGCACAGAGCCAGCGATCAGCGGCAAGTAGCGGCAGGTACTCCTTGAACGGACTGTTCGGGTTCGCCGCCAAGTACTCCATCGCGAACAACGCCTCGTGTTCCGGGCAGTCGTGATACCCCTCCCACTCGTAACAGGGGCGGAGTTCGTTTACGTACTCGACTGCAAGCGCCGGTGCGTTGCGCTCCGCAGTGGGGGCGACGAGCAGTCGCTCGTATCGAACCATTACCGCGTGTAGCATCTCCGCTTCGGAAGAGTTGATGGGCCGCCGCCTGGTCGACTGATACGCCTCGAAGCGCTGGCGGGCTCTCTCGAGGTCTGCCCTCACTTCGGGCGGGTACGCGCTCAGGTCGAGGCCGCCGTACTCTCCCCATAACAAAGCGGCAACAAGCGCATCGTCAGAAGTCTTCGTTGGCTGTGTCGCGGAACTGAGCACGCTCAGGCCCATTGCCATCGAGGCCACGATGAACTGAAGTCGGTGCTTCCGCATTACCGCTCTCGCCGAGTGTACGTGAAGAGGTTTCGGCCGGCTGAAGGGGACGCCTATCAGGCATTCAACGATTCGAGGATTGGCGATCCAGGATAGTGATCAGTGATGAGTGATTGAAGAATTAAGCGGTATGCGAAAGGGGGCGACGCCGAGAACCTCGGGTTTTTTGGTGTCGCCGGCTGAGAGTTCCTACCGGTCGTGGATGCGCGCTGGACGTGATTGCCGAGCCATCTCCGGCCGACAATGACAATAACGACATGGGACGGGCCATCGGCTCCATTGTGGCTGGGATCGTCGTGATAGCCCTGACGGGCATCGCCGCCAGCGCTTTCCTCGAGGCAGCGATGTGGTCCCCTGTCCACGGGGGCATCTCCGACGAGATAACACTGAACGTGCTGTCTCTGGTCGCAATGGTGGTTCCGCTGGTATGTGGCTTCCTGGCTGGATCGGCGATATACCGCTGGCGGCCACGGCGCACGGCCAAGGGGACGACTGAGTCGCTTCATCTGGACTGCCCCCACTGCGGATGCGCTATGAAGCGTTCCGTCAAATACGGCGCCACCCAGCCGTACACCGTGGTGGAATGCCCGATCCACGGGCCATTTCACTTCAGTCCCAATACAGACGTCACGCTTGGCCCGCCGCCGCACATCTGAAATTTTAACTAGCACCTGAATCGTGTTCACCGCGGCGGGCGCTGGCCGGCCCAATTATTTTCCCACGACCGGTCGGGGCTGTGATCTCGGCTAACAGCATCGGCGGACTACCGACTCGGGACTGGTACGTAAACGATGCGAGATTTGGAATTACCGGTACGGGGATTCGAACCCCGGTCCCGTGGCTGAGAACCACGTGTCCTGACCCCTAGACGATACCGGCACAGGAGCGAAAGGAACCTTCAATGTTACCAGCCGCTCCAAAGGAGGGTCAACCCACCTGAACGATGGACGATTTTCTGAAACAATAGGTCCCGATGCGATATCTCCTCGGACTGATCCTTCTCCTCGCGCTGGCCGCCGGCGTCGCTTATGTGGTTGCCGGGCGCCAGGGCGGACCGTCAATCCAAATCGCCAAGCCGGAAAAGTTCGTCGGCGCCAGCACACCAGTGGAAGTCGTCGTTGGCGCACCGGGCGGCCATCTCAAAGCGCTCAAGGTCGTCTTCGATCAAAACGGCAAGCAGACGACGCTGTATGAGATGACTGGCGGACAGCCGTCGGGTGACGGGATCAAGCTGGATGGTCCGGATCAGCTGCGCATTACGCGGACGATTGGCAGACAGGAAGTTCCCGATCTGAAAACCGGAGCGGCACGAATCCTTGTTACTGCATCGCGGCCCGTGATGCGGGGATTGCGAACGCTCGAATCGTCGGCCAGTCGCGACGTCCAGGTCCGTCTCGAACGGCCGCAGGTGTCGGTGGTTTCGACCAAGCACTACATCAACCTCGGCGGCTCGGAGATGGTGGTGTATCGGGTGACGCCGAACGACGTCGTCTCGGGCGTGCTGGTCGGTGATATCGAGTATCCGGGGTATCCGGCGACCGGAGCGTCAACCATCGAGGGGGTGAAGCTCGACGATCCGACATTGCGTATTGCTTTCTTCGCGCTGCGGTTCGACCAGGATGTGAAGACACCGATTCGCCTGTTCGCGCGCGATGAAGCGGGCAATACCGCGCGAGGCGATTTCGACTACACGACATTTCCAAAGCCATTCAAGAAGAGCAAGATTCCGCTCGATGACAAGTTCCTCGACCGTGTCGTGCCCGCGATACTCGCGGGAACAACCGAGGTCAAGCCCGAGGGAGACAACCTCGCGAAGTTTCTCGTCATCAATGGAGAACTGCGCCGCAAGAACGCGGCCAAGATCGCTTCGTTTGCAAAAGAGTCGGCCCCAGAAATCCTCTGGCGCGGCGTCGTGTTTCATCCGTTCGGCAACAACGCCGTCGAATCGGCGTTCGCCGATCAGCGCACCTACATCTACAACGGCAAGGAAGTCGATCAACAGGTGCATCTCGGGTTCGACCTGGCGTCATTCACCAACGTGAAGATCGTCGCGGCCAATCGCGGCAAGGTCGTTTTTGCCGACGAGCTGGGCATCTACGGCAATTGCGTGATCATCGATCACGGGATGGGCGTGCAATCCCTGTATGGGCACCTCTCGTCGATCGGCGTCAAGGCTGGACAGACCGTGGAGAAGGAACAGGAGCTCGGGCGCAGCGGCATGACCGGGCTCGCCGGCGGCGACCATCTCCATTTCACGATGCTCGTCAATGGCAACATGGTGAATCCGGTCGAATGGTGGGATCAGCATTGGATTCAGGACCGGATCCTCCGCAAGTTGAAGCCGTAGCGAAAAAGGTGGCTGGCACCTTTTCCGTAAAGGTGCCAGCCACCTTTTTATGGGATTTTCTGTATGGGATTTTCTGTATAAATCCATGTGCGTGAATAAGTTGCGGCCATTTATCGCGACAATTTCGATGCTCATCGCCATTGCGTGCGGCGGGCAGAAAGACGCTGCGCCAAGCGCGCCGCCGGCCAACGCGATCCGGCAACCGCCGGGAGCGTCAGCGGGCGCGTGACGATCGACGGCGCCGTCCCCGCAAACGCGCGGATCAACATCGACGCCGATCCGTACTGCAACCAACAGAATCCAAACGGCGCGATGGGGGAAACGTTTGTGGTCGAGAACGGCGGTCTCGAAAACGTCTTCGTCTATGTAAAGGACGGCCTGAGCGGCTACGGTTTTGACGTCCCGAGCGAGCCGGTGACGCTCGATCAGCAAGGCTGCCGCTATCATCCGCACGTACTCGGGCTGCGCGTTGGTCAAAAGCTCGTCATCAGGAATAGCGACGATACGCTGCACAACGTGCACGCGATGGCCAAGACCAACGGCGACTGGAACAAGGGACAGGCGCTGAAGAACATGACCGATCAGAAAGTGTTCAAAGCGCCGGAAGTGATGGTTCACTTCAAGTGCGACGTGCACAACTGGATGCACGCATACGTGGGCGTCCTCGATCATCCATATTTCGCCGTCACGCGTGACGGCGGCGCCTTCACATTGAAGGATCTGCCGGCCGGCACGTACACGCTGGAGGCCTGGCACGAAAAGCTTGGCACCCAGACGCAGACCGTCACGCTCGGTGAGAAGGAATCGAAAGAAGTGACTTTTACGTTCAAAGCAGCCGCAAGCTCGAACTGATCATGATCTGGTTGAACCGATACGCGAAGCTCGTCGCCGCTTCCACTCTGCTGCTGATTGCTGCGGGCGGCATGGTGACGAGCACGGGTTCAGGCCTGTCGGTCCCCGACTGGCCAAACAGCTACGGCTGGTTCATGTTCACGTTTCCGATGAGCAAGTGGGTCGGCGGCATCCGTTACGAACACACACATCGATTGATCGCCAGCACCGTCGGCTTTTTCACGATCGTTCTGGCGTTCTGGACGTGGCGGGTCGATCCTCGCCCCTGGGTCCGCCGGCTTGGATTCGCTGCGCTCGGCGTGGTTATCCTGCAGGGCTTGCTCGGAGGTTTGACAGTCCTGTTCCTTTTGCCGCCGGCGATTTCCATCGGCCATGCCGGCCTCGCCCAGCTGTTCTTCTGCATCACGATTACGCTCGCGCTGGTCACGTCTCCCTCGTGGACGGGCCGCTCCTCTGCCCTCAAGGATCCAATACTTTCGCGAATCACCCTCGCCACCACGGTGCTGGTTTATTGCCAGATTCTAATCGGTGCGACCATGAGGCACATCGGAGCGGGGCTGGCGATACCGACCTTCCCGCTCGCGTTCGGGCACGTGCTGCCTCCCGACTGGACGACCGCCGTCACCGTGCATTTCGCGCATCGCGTCGGAGCTGTGCTGGTCGTCGCCGCCGTGACTCTCACAACCGCCCATATTTGGAAATGGCATCGCCCGCAACCCGACTTGATTCGGCCGGCGACGCTGTTGTTCATCTTCGTTTGTTCGCAGGCAACGCTGGGGGCACTCGTGGTAATGTCTGCGCTCCAGCCGATCGTCAACACTGCTCATGTGGTGAACGGCGCGCTCGTGCTGGCGACATCCGTGGTATTGACGCTGAGGGTCGTCCGCCGTACGCGACAGCAGCCGGCAATCGGCGACCTCGAGAACCCGGCGCGGGCCGATGTTCCGCTGCTCGACAAGCATCTTCGTGAGGTTCGTGGATGAAGACCGACGCGCTCGCGCTTACCGCGGCACGCAGCCGCACCAGCGACTTCGTCGCCCTTGCCAAGCCTCGCCTCAACATGCTGGTCGTCGTGTCCGCGCTCGCCGGCTACGTCATGGCTGGTGGCGACCTCTCGAACGCGGTCGTGGTCATGTGCACCGTGGTCGGCACGGCGCTGGTGGCAGGCGGTGCATCGGCGTTCAATCAGGTGCTGGAGCGGGTGCCCGACGGCCTGATGCGGCGGACCCGGCTTCGACCGGTTCCTGACGGACGCCTTCAGTCAACCGAGGCGCTGGTTTTCGCAACAGTTCTTGCCTTCGCGGGCCTGACGATGCTCGCCGCTGCGGTCAACTGGCTCAGCGCGGTGGTCGCGCTCGTGACGCTGCTGACGTATGCGCTGGTTTACACACCGCTCAAGCGCCGTTCGTCGTTCGCGACCGTCATCGGCGCCATTCCCGGGGCGCTGCCGCCGGTGATCGGCTGGGCGGCCGCACGGGGCGCGTTGTCGCAGGGCGCGTGGGTGCTCTTCGCGATCGTGTTCCTCTGGCAGTTGCCTCACTTCCTCGCCATTGCCTGGATTTATCGCGACGACTATGCACGCGCTGGTTTTTTGATGTTGCCGGTGATCGAACCGGACGGCCGCAGCACGGCGCGACAGGCGGTCTTCTACTGTGCGGCGCTGCTCCCGGTCAGCCTTGGACCGACACTGGTCGGGCTCGCGAACACAGCGTATTTCGCAGCCGCGCTGGTGCTTGGACTGTTGTTTCTGGGTCTGACATTGAAATTCGCGCGCACGCGCGCAGTGCCCGACGCGCGGCGGCTCTTCTTCGCCTCGATCATCTACCTGCCATTGCTCTGGATACTGATGATCGTCGGCCGGGTGTGACTCTTTCCGATCTTCCGGCGCTCAACGCGTCCCTCAATGCGACGGCTGCCGTTCTCCTCGTCATCGGCTACTCGCTGATTCGCGCCGGGCGAATCCGTCAACATCGCGCGGTCATGATCTCGGCCTGTGTGGTCTCGACGCTGTTTCTGACCTCGTACGTGATCTATCACGCCAACATCGGGTCTAAGCCCTTTGAGAGGCGCGGCCCGATCCGGATTATGTATTTCACCATCCTGCTGACGCACGTGGTGCTTGCCGCGGCGGTAGTTCCGCTCGCCCTGATCACTTTGACCCGCGGCCTGCGCGAGCGATTTGATCGGCACGTCGCCATCGCCCGGTGGACGTTCCCGATCTGGCTCTACGTTTCGGTCACCGGAGTGATCGTCTACCTCATGTTGTATCGTCTCTGATCGAGAACCCGACGGCGGTCGGTTCCCGGTTCAACTTCGCGGTGACCAATCCAGCGCTCTCATCGGTCGATCCTCGAACACTCGCTGGCATAGCGACTCTGCTGGTCGCAGCGCTTCTCTGCCTTCTTTACGTCTATCGCCGCCGTGCCTACATCGTCTGCTGGGTCTCGGGATGGATCCTGACAGCGCTTTCGATGCTTCTCGCCGCTCGAAGATTCCAGTCGCTGAAAGCCGGCGACGCGGCATACGGAATCTCGCAGTTCCTGGCCATCGTCGGCGCGCTCGGATTCGTGCTTGCGGCGGACGCCTATCGCGCCCGTCCTCGAGTCGTCCGCGGTTATGCGCTGGTCCTGCTGTCTGTGTTCATGTGGTTCTCTCTTGCTCCGCTGGTGCTGCACGGTGCCGCAGCGTTCGGACCAGGCCATCTGCTGATTGCCGGCGCGATCACCGCGGCGGGGATCGGGCATCTCCGAATTCTCCGGCAGACGCGGCTGCTCGGAGCCCTGGTCGTTGGCATCAGCTTTCTCGCAATCGCGGGATCCCACATATGGGTGCTGATTGGCTCGCACGCCGATCAGGAAGCGGGCCGGCTCACCTACATGAACGTTGCGCTGTATCTGGTCGCTGCCCTTGGCATGCAGTTGATGGCCTTCGAGGACATGACCTACGAGCTGCGGCTGACGAACACGCGCCTCGAAGCCGCGCAGAACGAGCTGCGCCAGATGGTCACGACGGACGCGCTCACCGGATGCCGCAATCGCCGCTACTTCGACCAGGTGATCGATCGCGAAGTGCAGCGGCATCGCCGATATCACATTCCGTTGTCGCTGGTATTCGTCGACGTCGATCGGTTCAAGACGATCAACGACACCCTCGGCCACGACGAAGGCGACCGCGTGCTGCAGCGCGTTGCCGCATTCCTGCTGCGCAACGTTCGTGAAGTCGACTACGTGTTCCGGTGGGGCGGCGACGAATTCCTGGTCCTGATGTCGTGCCGTGAAGCAGAAGCCGTCCGCCGGGCGACCGCGCTGCAAGCGTCATTCGCGCGGTCGACCGACACGAAGGGCCTGCCAGAGGGCGTTGGACTGAGCGTCGGATGTGTAGAAGTCGGCCCCGGTGCTTACGACATTCTGTCTCTCATCAGGACGGCGGATGAAAGGATGTACAGGGATAAGAGGCGTTAAGCGTGTCCGTTTTAGGTTTTTGGTTATAGGGTCTCGGTTCTCGGTTCTCGGTTCTCGGTTCTCGGTTGGCCCGCGCCGGCATGGTCTGTGCGGCTCTGATTGGGCATGGCGACCATCAAACACCATGAAGATCTTGTGGCGTGGCAACTTGCGTTCGAATTGAAGAACCGGGTATCGCGAATAATTGCGCGGCCGTCGGTTTCTCGGCATTTCAGTTTTTGCGATCAAATCCGCCGCTCGAGCCGATCGGCCCCCGCCAACATCGCGGAGGATTTTGGCATTACCGGCCGCGGGAGAATGCGAAATGCGTGCGCATCGCGCTGGGGTCACTCGGTGAGACTCTCAATCACCTGCACGACGCCTTCACCGAGCGATACATTGAGGAGGCGGATTACCAGGAGCTGAGGGCGCTCGCGGAGCGGGCGTGGGACTGTCCGGAATTTCGTGTGTAGAGCGTTAACGATTGATGCGTGTGGGCGCTGTGGGAAACCGCGTGCTGTGCGGTTTTCCAAGGCGCGGTGGATGCGTTCTTGGCGTCCACGGCTCCGGCAGCGTCCATGCGCGTGTGCATGTTACGACGACGTGGGCACAAAGCGATCGGGAAAGAGAATCGCGAATTGATTCATGGCCGGCCGCCAGATGTGCGACATGCGCGACCATTTCGCGGTGATGTTGCGGAGCGCGAGCCAGATCAGTTTCGTCGCCGCGTCGTCGTTCGGGAAGTGCCCTCGGGTTTTGATGATCTTCCGGAGCTGGGCGTGGACACTCTCGAGCGAATTGGTCGTGTAGAGCAGCCGTCGGACTTCGCTTTCCAGCACAGTGGGATCCGAAGCTTGGAATTCACGTGACTTGAAGTCGCGG